>Ga0114957_1000105_pt1 | contig 117291 bp, 83 predicted proteins | sample BantaG_FD_87175 | JGI IMG/M metagenome (GOLD analysis project Ga0114957, IMG submission 87175) | Marine algal microbial communities from Bantry Bay, Ireland - BantryBay_4 metaG | ecosystem: Host-associated > Algae > Red algae > Unclassified | place: Bantry Bay, Ireland | collected 2014-11-21 | reverse complement strand
CATGATCTGTCGTAGCTCTTTTTTCTTGATCTTCTAAATATGATATGAGTTGATCATAAGCAGGTTTTACTGATGATAACAATGCTGAATTAGCATTGTCCATTAACTTATCTTTCTCTGCTTTTGAAAGGTCAAGTCCATCTAATTTATTTGTAAAATCCTCTAAGAGTGTACTTTGCTTAGATGAATTATCAAAAGGTTTACCTTTTAATATATTTCTAGATGACTCAATAGCTCTTGGGAAAACAAAACGTGGAGGAACAATGCCAGCTGCTTCTCGCTCATCTAAACCGATTATTACTTCCTTAAACATTTCACCCACCCTTTCTAATCTAGAGACATACGCTTCTGCATCACTTTTATCGGTTACTCTATGCATATTAATAAGAAAGGAAGGAACCTGAGAGTGTATACCAAACATCTGATTAACTGGGTAATTGTAAAGACGGTATTTGTAATCTTCAATTTCATTTTCTAATTGCTGAACCGATAAGGTGTAACTAAGCTTTGTAGTTTCATCAAGGACATTATGATCTATAGAATCTTTTAAATACTGAAGACGAATTTTAGATCTCTCCAATTCTTCTTTCTCAGCTTCCTTAGACATGTCATCCCATTTATCATAATCGGTTTTAATACCAAGATAGGTTTGTGTCATTGGTGACATAGCTACATCAGTATCCCATTGTTCTTGAAACCATGAATTTAGTGCTTCAGAAGCCGTTGCTATTTCTTCAGCAGAGAAGGCTGTCTTATCTTTTGATTCTTCCCTACAGCTCGTGATGTAGAGTATAATTAAGGAAAGAATTACTAATCTCAATAGTATTTTTTTCATAATTCAATATTAATCGAAAATTGTTAAACGCTATTTATGAATTATGCAGATATTTTGAATGATCATGGTTGAAGTGTATTATTTGCGTACAGAACAACCTAATTAGCCCTTATGGGAAGTATTTTCTAAGTACTATTTCCCATTTAATCAGATGGTTGAATGATTCATTATCAACTCCGTCTTCCTTATATTACCTTAATTATTTATTTGATTGCTTACCAATGCACTAAACCAAGGAGTTTCTTACCTAGCTCAGATAGCTCTGCAGTCTCATACTTAGTCATCTCATACTTGCGTGGATCACCAGGAAATGCATACCCTTCAGGAGCTATCCTTTCTTTCCATGAGTTTACTCTCCATTGTTTAAGTTGCTCGTTGTCTTCTTCAGCAGGCATCATCGAGATGTACTGAGCGATCCTTACTTTACCATCGGAGTGATTAGGCCTTATGCCATGTGGTTGTCTACTATCCCAAATCACAAGATCCCCTGCTTCTAACCCTACCTTTACAATTTTATCTTCGAGTCCACTCACATCAGGCTTAAAATTATTTTTATCTGCAGGTTGTGTCTTTGCCCATTCTTGATAGTTTCTAAATAGCCATGGGATACACTGGAAGCCACCCATATCCTCGTCCATCTGATCAGCTAGTGCTAATACACCCTGCACATTCTGAGGGTTAGTCTCTGGATCATAATCCCAATGTATAAATCCTTTGTACTCAAATCCTGGCCTTATAGGGAAGTTAAGATTTGCTCTATCTATTGTAACCCACAGTTGCTCTGTTCCCCAGATATCAACGAATGAGTCATAGACTTTTTGTATTTGTCTATTGTTCCACAAGTGTTGGTTATTGTAGACCTCTACCATCCCTGTACCCGCTAACTCTTTCATCTGCATCTCTGCTCTTGCTTGAGTATACCAGGTGTCCGGATCATCAGCTTTCTTTTCTTCGAATTCCCAAAGGAAATCAGCAGTAGCTAAAGCTTGCGCTCGAGGAACTGCATTTTTGATTACGATGTATCCATTATGTTTCCAGAAAGTCCACTGCTCCTCAGTTAGTACTCTTAAGGGTTTTCCATTTGATCTATCACTTAAGTTGATTGTACTGCTCTTAGCCGTCGATGGATTACCAGGGATATCCTTGTGTGCATTGTTAGGAATCATATTAGTATTCTCCTGCATATTATTTTTCATAGAGCATAATTTTTATTTACCCCAAAATTATACTCCGCTCCACTATTGAGCATTCTACATTATGACCATTATTTGAACTATATTACCATTTTGGAAGTAATTTTACTAGTAGTAGTTAAATTTATACAATAAATGAAGGTCCAGTTAGAAACATTTAGGCCAAACGAAGAACAATCCTTTAGACTACTCGTCAATCCTAAATTGAATGATCTCTTTTTCTGGCATTTACATGAAGAATATGAATTGGTTTATGTGCGAGGAATTAATGGAAGAAGAATTGTGGGTACACATAATTCTAGTTTCAAACAAAGTGATCTTGTATTTATTGGTTCTAATATTCCTCATCTCAATTTCGATTATGGCGCGCGAGGATCTTATGATATAATTGTTTTGCATTTCCGGCGAACGATGATTGAAGCGTTAGAAACTCAACTACCTGAATTAAAGGGAATTGACCAATTGCTTTACAGGTCTATGCACGGTATATCTTTTAGTCAAAGCACCAGAGATAAGGTTGGTGATCTTATGTTGTCTTTAGATAATCATAAAAATTATAAGCAGTTTACTTTAGTGCTCGAGATCATTGGTCTGCTAATAGATGATAAGAATTCTAAACTGTTGCATAAAGAAGTTTATCAAAATAAAGGTAGAGAGCTTAGTCAAGGAAGGCTTAAAAAAATATATGATTTTGTCTATGTTAATTATCAAAATAAAATTTCACTTTTAGAAATTTCAAATCTTTGCTTATTAAGTGAAGGGGCATTTTGTAGGTACTTTAAAAAGGAAACAGGAATAACCTTCTTTGAATTTTTAAATCAATATAGAATTAGTCAAGCAAAGAGACTTTTGTTAATGAATAAAAATGTGAGCGAAGTTTGTTTTGAGTCTGGATTCGAAAGTTTGAGTTACTTTAACAGAAGATTTAAAAAAGCCACTGGCTTAAATCCAAGCCGTTATAAAGCAGATAATAAAAGACATAAATGAGAGGACTACAAATTGTATTTCTACTTTTAAGCTTATCCTTATTAATTTTCATAGGTATTTTTGTTCTACATGGATTCTCAGAAAATTCTTTGAGGCTAAATATTAGAGCTTCAGCAAGAATAAGTTTCTTCATATTTTGCATGGCATTCTCTGCATCTTCACTTCAATATTTCATAAAAGGACAGTTTACCTTCTGGCTACTTATGAATAGGAAGTTCTTTGGGATCACTTTTGCTATTATTCATCTTATACATCTTTGTTTTTTAGTAATACTACAGTTGCAATTTCATCCTTTGTTTGAGCTTGCTGATATGACATCTCTTCTAGGTGGTGGTGGGGCATATGTGTTTGTAGTTTTAATGTTGATCACATCATTTGAGGTAGTAAAATCTAGGATTAGTAATCAGGTTTGGAAAATCATTCATACAATTGGCGGTTATTGGATAGCTGCTGTTTTTCTAACAAGCTATGGTAAGCGTGCACTGATACAATGGGAATACATTCCACTATTAATATTGTTGATTGTAGTTTTGGTTTTGAAATCACTGAAAGCCTTTAGGATCAAAGGTTAAATCAAGTCTTAATCCGCACTCACTTACAAATCCTAAAAAAAGGATAGAACAGTAATAGCCTTAATTATGTTAACTTGGTATATCAATAAATTAGAAAAATTTTAGCTTGCCTAAATAAACACTTATGAAACTATTCTTTTTAATTCCATTCATGTTATACAATGCTTGTGGCTCTCCAGAGAACTACAACGAACCACAAGTAAAATCAGAAAAGGAAAAATACTGGTATGATGGTGCAGCAGAGATTACTAGCTACAAACTAAGTCAGGCCAGATATGGAGAAGTACACGAAGGGCAAGCGGTTATGATATTTGTTACTGAGCCATTCTCAGAACAAAAAATGGCTAAAGCAGATAGTCCTTCTGATAGCGACATCTCAGTATTGAAGTTAAATTTCACAAAGAAATTTTATACGGGTATATATCCTTATTCTATGATGACGAGTACATTTTTTCCTTTTGAAAATTCATTGCATTCCCTCAAAATATCCTCTTCTTCTCAAGAGTGGTGTGGTCATACTTATATGGAATTACAAAACAAAGGAAAGTTTGAAGTAGATGTAAAATCATACTTTGAAAATGAAACCGGAAAGCAAACAATAGAAAAGAACTTATTAGAAGATGATCTATGGTCAAAAGTTAGACTAGACCCTGCTCATCTACCTGAAGGTACAGCGATGCTTATCCCATCATTTTTTCATTTGCGTCTAGGGCATGAGAAAACAGAAGCTTTAGAATGTACATTAACAAAAGGAAAAGTAAATAATGAGATTTCAACCTACTCCATAAAATATAGAGAAGTAGATAGAACGATCACTATTAACTATCAGACGTCATTCCCACATAAGATATTGGGCTGGGAAGAAACATCTTATAGCGGTTTTGGCTCAGATCGTAAGAAACTAACTACGACTGCAGAGCTACAGAAGAGTATCAAGAGTAAGTACTGGACTAAAAACTCGCTTAAGGATGCTGCTTTAAGAGCAGATTTAGAGCTGCAATAAGGCTTTCATAGCTTTCAAAACATATATTAAAATTATTTTATATGTATTGCTGTTAATTGCCAATGCTTTCCATAAATTGTGGGCTTAATACACAGTTTGATTTGAAAATACTTTTTAGTCTTTTGACTTTTCTATTTCCCTTTATTCTCGTCGGTCAAAGTGATAGCTCTCTACCTCGAGAAGTTAAATCACTTAAGATCTCTAGAGCAATAGACAAAATTGTTGTAGATGGCTTATTAGATGAAGAAACATGGAAGCAAGCAGAAAAGGGAATCGACTTCCATCAAAAATCTCCCCGCGATGACCTAAAGGCTGCACTAGATACAGAGTTTAGCCTTAGCTATGATGATGACTTCCTTTATGTCAGTGCTAAGTGCTATGATTCAGGTAGTAACTATGTAGTACCTACACTCAAGAGGGATGAAGCGTATTGGAATGCTGATGCAGTAGCTCTTATCATAGATCCACTCAATGAAGCATCATCTGGGTTTATGTTTGGTACTAGTTCTCATGGGGTACAGAATGATGTATTGCTCGGTGGTGGCTCTGGCTCTGGCAATTACAATGACCGATGGGATAATAGATGGTTTGCTGAGACAAAACGATATGCGGAATATTGGACGGCAGAGATGGCGATTCCATTTAAGTCTATAAGATATAAATCGGGTAACACTACTTGGGGTATTAATTTCCTTAGGAATGACAAAAAGAATAATCGCCATGATGTTTGGTCTCAGATACCTGCTCAGTTTTGGTACATAGATTTAGGGTATACCGGACAGCTAGAGTGGGATAGTGCACCTAAAGAAGCTAATGGCAATATTAACATCATACCCTATGTCAAAACTGCTGCCTTCAAAGATCATAAAGGGAGTTTAGAGGCAGATTATTCTTATGATGCAGGAGTAGATGCGAAGATTGCACTCAGCTCGGCTCTTAATCTAGACCTTACTGTAAATCCTGATTTTTCTCAGGTGGAGGTAGATCAGCAAGTCACTAACTTAACTAGGTTTAGTATTTTCTTGCCAGAGCGTCGGACATTCTTTTTAGAGAATAGCGATATATTTTCTAGAGTTGGGTATCCTAGTGTCCAGCCATTTTTCTCTCGGAGAATCGGTTTAGATGACGATGGTAATGCCGTACCTATTTTGTTTGGCGCAAGACTAACGGGTAATGTTACTAATACTACTAGGATAGGACTACTAAATGTACAGACAAAGGCAACTACCAATCAGCTCGCTCAAAATTATACAGCAGCAACCTTTAGCCAGCGAGTATTTAAGCGATCAAGAATGCAAGGAATGTTTATCAATAGACAGGCATTCAGTAAAGATGATTTATCGGCAGATGACTATGGTAGAAATCTAAGTTTAAAATTTAATTATCTAAGCGAAGACAGCAAATTTGAATTTTGGTCTGCAGCCCACAAGTCTTTTAAACCAGAGGTAAATGGAGATGATATGTTTTTTGAGAATGGTCTTAGTTATTCCGGAAAAAATTTAGCAGCATTGTTTGTATATGTTTTTGTAGACAATAATTACTATGCAGATACTGGATTTATAAATATGGTAGAAAATTATGATGCCGAGAAAAATGAAATCGTTAGGTTAGGATATCATCTTTTGACACTTCCTATCTCCTTTACTTTTTTTCCAGAAAATTCTAAGTTCGCAAATCAGCATAGAATCGAATACGAAGGGAGTTTGAATCTAGACCCTGAAGGATCGCTAGTAGAACGGACAAATGAACTGAGTTATGAATTATCATTACGAAACAGTAGTGAGCTTAGTGTAAGTCTAGCAGGGACAACTACTGATCTTAGATTCCCATTTACTTTTACTGGAGGTACTCCATTACCCAAGGACAGGTACACTTATCAGCAAGTAAGCTTTGAGTATCAATCAGACGAAAGAAAATTTTTTCAATATGAATTAGGAGTTAGCGGTGGTAGTTTCTATAATGGTAATCTTACTTCTGCTGCTTTAGGGCTACTATACAGAGTGCAACCTTGGGGTAACTTTGGAGCAGAAATAGAATATAATAAATTATCCTTTCCTGGCGAGTACGGAGAGAGAAGCCTTTGGTCTGTAAGTCCTAGAGTCGAAATTAGTTTTAATCGCTATCTATTTTTGACGACCTTCATGCAATACAATACTCAGGCAAATAACTTCAACATCAATAGTAGATTTCAATGGCGGGTAGCACCGATGTCCGACCTCTTTTTGGTATACACAGATAATTATGACACAATGGGTCTTACACCTAAAAATAGGGCGGTTGTTTTAAAGTTTAATTATTGGATTGTGTTGTGATACAATAGACAAGCTAAAAGAGTTGGTTTAATGGCTTAGTATCTTTTCACCACTTTCCGTCCTTAATCTTTTACCATGATGCACGTACCAGTGAAGATGTTTAGTGGACTGATAATCTCCTACATTAGACGATATTCGGCAGCCTCCATATTCTTCTTGTAGTTGTTTTGTTACAAACGTTATGGCTTTGAATATGTCATGATTAAGCCCAGTGGTGTTTGGATAATTTGAGAGAGAAGATATATGTGCTTTGGGTATATTGACAATATGCTGCTCAAAATATGGAGCTGTATGATGGAAGGCCATTACTAAGTCTGTTTCAAAAATTATATCAACTTCGGTTTTTCCAGATATGATTTCAGAACAATAAAAATCTTCCATAATTAGATCAAATAAGCTTAGTTATTTCTCAGAAGATCATTAATCCCCCCTGGCAGTTGATATAAACTATTTACCTCTTGCGAAGTAAGTTCTTTATTAAACAATGCTACCTCATCCATTAATCCTACGAAGCTAATTCCGAGAAACACTTTTGCATTTTCAACATCCCACTTAAAAGACTCTGTGATTTTTCGTGTTCCTTGCGGTGATCCATTCAAGTATAGTGTCGCTTGAGCCTTATCACTATTAACACCGCTAAAGGTCATAGTTACATGTGTCCACTTACTCCTAGAGAAAGGTCTGATCTCTGCAGTTACTAATCGATCAAGGAATGGTTGATGTTTGTCTGGATCTACTTTTTTAGGATTCCATTCTTTCACCTCACCAAATATACCCATCCTAAAGTCTCGAGTCTCGGTCTCAGAAAAATCTACCCAAAAGGCAGCATCATCATAACCAGAATCTGTGATCTGAATCGGATCAGTATATCCTGGGGCAAGATCTTCTTGAGGGTCAAGACTTAACCAAAAAGAAATACTACCATCCCAATTGTCTTCGCTATAAGTAAAATTATCCTTTGCTTTATAAAAAATGGCGGGTCTTCCTTTTCGTTTAAATTCTAACGCATTACCACCTAACCCTTTATTTTCAGCGATGGCCACCTCTTGAGCTATTAGACCTTTAGTGGCAAGGTTTTTCTTATCGTATGATGGTATAGTGTATATAGCTGGTTCGCCCAGGGCAAAGTCAGCAGTGGTTCCATGATCAAAAGAAGAACTAAAGGTCAGAGAAGATTTTAAGTTGTTAGCAATCTTTGCTCTTCCCTTTTTTATATAGTCTGCCACTTCCCCTACAGTACCTAGCCACACTTCACAATCTGGACTTTTTAAATAAGCCATTAGTTCCTCTAGCATATCTATCTCTACTGTTTGTACTCCACCTCTCCCTATCTCATGACCTGCAAGCAACAAGTAACTTCCATTTGCAATAGCTGCATCTATCATGGGTTTTATATCCTTTTTAAAATCCTTACCATCCATTTCATTGCCTTGGAGCATAGCCATATCAGAGAAGAGAGGATCGTTAGGTGGCTCATTAAGCCATCCTCTTCCTGATTCAAAATGCTTAGCAATAATTGGTACATAGCTATTCCTATTCGCTCCTCGTCCTACAAAACTATTGCCACAGGTATAAGCGAATGATACTGCATGTACACCTAGCATAGCATAGATCTGCTGATTAGCTTCTAGTAGCTCTTGTTCCATAGTCGTCAGAGAATAGTTTTCTAGTGACTTCTCTCGTGACCACAAAAAATTACCTGTGCAAGGATGATTTACCGTATGGTTACCTATCTCATGACCATCAGCAACTAAGTCTTTCCAACCATCGATGTCGTAGAGCATTGCTGGAGGATTTACATAGAAGGTAGCCTTGCCTCCTATCCGTCTAAAAAGATCTCTACCAGTCTTTGGATGAGATTGTCTCGCATCATCGAAACTAAGACTTATGGCAGCTTTCTTACCGTCCGGCCAATTAAAGCTAGTATTACTTTGGCTATTGACGCTAATAGCTAACCCAACAAATATTACTGATTGTAAAAGTCTAGAAAGTATAATCATAACGATATAATTAAATCAATAGTAAAGTAACATCTTTATTTGATTTAGTTCGTTTGGATCGCCGTCTAGGTTTTAAGTTTTTCCTACAAAAGATATTCACGAGATAGTAATTACTACCTCGTAAATATCTACCAGCCTACTTTTTAGTAACAACACTGGTGATCTCATTTACCGACTTTACCATTCTAATAAACTCTGCTCTATATCCTTCTTTATCTGCGCCTCGGGATTGATCTGCTAAAGAAATAACAGCGTCCAAGGATCTATCTTTTAGATAATCAGAATCTCTAAGATACATTCCGAATGCGGCAACCGCTTGAGAGAATCTTATATCAGAGTTTGGACTAGTATTGATCTTAGCATCAATTGTTTGTACAATTTTCTTACTGATATCTTCATCTGGCTTTTTATATCTAAATTTTATGGTAGCTAGTTCGTCACCATTCATTTTTGCAACTTTCTTATTAGCCTGATATTTGAGATCATCTACTGACCCGATATAGTCACTATCACTCCCTGTCATAACTATCTCATACATCGCGGTTACTACATGGCCTGCTCCTAATTCTCCAGCATCCTTTTTGTCATTGTTAAAATCTTCTTTACCAAGCAGTCTATTTTCGTAACCTATCAATCTGTAGGCAGATACAAATGCAGGATTAAACTCTAGCTGCAGTTTTACATCTTTAGCAATCGTAAATAGTGTTCCACCAAATTCGTTTACCAAGACTTTTCTTGCTTCCATAATATTGTCTATGTAAGCATGGTTACCGTTTCCTTTATTGGCAAGCGTTTGCATCTGCTCATCTTTATAATTACCCATACCATATCCTAGCACTGATAAGAAAACTCCACTTTTCCTTTCTTTTTCGATTAGGTCTTGTAGATCATCATTAGAATGAATACCTACATTAAAATCACCATCGGTAGCTAAGATGATACGGTTATTACCTCCTTTGATAAAGTTAGCTCTCGCAATATTATAGGCTGTCTTTATACCTTCTGCACCAGCGGTTGACCCTCCAGCTCCGAGGCTTTCTATTGCACTTAATATTTTTCCTTTTTCCTTTGCACTTGTAGACTCTAATGCTAAACCTGCTCTTCCTGAATAAGTAACTATAGCCACCATGTCCTCAGGACGTAGATTATTTAGCAACATCTTAAATGATGATTTTAATAAGGGTAGCTTATTGGCAGAATTCATTGATCCAGAGACATCTACAAGGAAAACTAAATTACTAGCTGGTAAGTCTTTAGTAGCAATCTTTTTTCCTTGTAGTCCTATGTGTAATATCTGATGATTTTTATTCCATGGACAGTCCGTTAGTGTGGTATGCATTGCAAGAGGATCTTCACTTTTGGGTGTTGGATAATCGTAATTAAAATAATTAATCATCTCCTCGACTCTGATTGCATCTTTAGGTGGTAAAGATCCACTCTCAACAAATCGACGCATATTACTGTAAGAGGCTCTATCAACATCTATTGAGAAAGTAGATAGGGCTTCATCAATAGGATTGATAAATTTATTTTCAACAAGTTTACCGTATTGTTCACTGTTATAATCAATAAGCGTTCTGTCTCTTAAACCGTCGTGATGTCTTGGGTGATGAGGTTTTAATTCCTGATGCGTTACTGATTGGTAATTATTTTGTTGTAGTTGATTACTTGATTTGTTCCGATTCTTCTTTTTGAAAATTCTACCTATCTTTTTTAAAGGGCTTGTGGAGTATCCAGTAACTACGACTTCATCAAGCAATTGTCCCCCTGCTGAAAGCATAATGTTGAAAGGAGATTTAGCTGATCTAACAGCTAACCGTTGAGTTATATAACCTGCATAGCTAATTTCTAATACACTTTTATTGTTTGGGACAGTTATAGAATATGAACCATCGATGTCAGAAATTGTACCGATTGAGGTACCTACAACAACTATGTTTACACCTATAAGTTGTTCTCCTGTGCTTTGATCAGTAATAATTCCTGTTAGTATAAAATTAGAACTTGCATAAGGTAATTTTTCACTTGTATTGATTACAGTGTCTGTTGTAAGTGTCTGTAATGGTTGTTTCTTTTGAGCGGTACAACTGATTGAAATAGTAGCTATCATGATAAATACAATAGATGCCTTCATAACTTAAATTTTTAGGTTAATAAATGAAATACAGTCTAATGATGTATGAAGAGCTCTAATTACACATCGAAATAATAATTTCTTTTTATTATAACGATTAATAGAGATAATTGTGAATTGTATAAATCTTCTAAAAGCTCACTAAGTTAAAATCACAGATTGATTATCTTAATAGCTTGAGTTACTAGAGATTACTTATTTTATCAATAAAAGCTAAAATATTACGAGGAAATAAGCACCCTTATTCCTTAAAAAAGAATGATATTTAGAAAGTCAATATCTTAATACTAATGAATAGAAGAGAAGCCATCCGAAATATTGCCATAGCATCAACGGCTACCATTTTTATTACTAGTTGCTCTGATAAGAATGTGGCAGAGTTTTTAGTAGATGGTACACTTAGTTTAAACCAAAAGCACAAAGATTACTTGTCTAAGATCAGTGAAACAATCTTACCTGTACAAAGTGTATCTGAGAAAATTGATAGCCCTGTAGATTTCATTACAACCATGCTTAACGATTGTACTAGTGCAGAAGATTTAAGCAGTTATGTAAGTGGTTTTGAACAATACAAGCTACTCATGCAAGAAAATAGTATGAAGATCAAAAATGCAGAGCCTTCAGAAGTTATAAATCTTATAACTGCAGCTCTGGAAAGTAAAGAACCTAAAGATGATTTGATTCATTTTATCAGTAAAACAAAAGACTTGTCTATTCAAAATCTTAAAACATCAGAGTACTTTAAAACTGAAGTCGAAGATTACAAAATGATTCCTGATGCTTATCAGGCATGTATTGATGTTTAAAATTATAGATTAAAAGAGAAACTAATGAGCGATAACAATTTTGATGCGATAGTGATAGGAGCAGGTATGAGTGGAGGGTGGGCAGCTAAGGAACTCTGTGAGGCAGGTATTAAGACACTACTATTAGAGAGAGGGCCAGATGTAAAGCACATTCAGGATTATCCAACTGCTACTAAGCAACCGTGGGAGTTAGAGCATAGAGGAGAGATCCCTACAAAAGTAAAACAAGAAAATCCTGTCATCTCAAGATGTTATGCTTACCGAGAAGATAACGCCCATTTCTTTGTAAAGGATACGGAGCATCCATATATTCAAGACAAACCATTTGATTGGATACGAGGATATCAGGTGGGTGGAAAGTCGCTGATGTGGGCCAGACAGACACAGCGTTGGAGTGACTTTGATTTTGAAGGACCAGCGAGAGATGGCTTTGCCGTAGACTGGCCGATTAGATACAAAGACCTAGCACCGTGGTATTCTAAAGTAGAGCGTTTTGTAGGTATCACTGGAAATAAAGATGGGATTGATTCTTTGCCTGATGGCGAATTTCTACCCGCGTGGGAAATGAATTGTGTGTCCAAGTATTTTTCAGATTTTATCAAAAAGAGTTATAAAGATCGTCATGTTATCTTTGGGCGTTGTGCACACTTGAGTGAGACTAGAGATATCCATAAGCAACAAGGAAGAGGGATGTGTAGGAGTAGGAGAGAGTGTGAGCGTGGCTGTCCACTGGGTGGCTATTTTAGTGCTAACTCATCTACTATTCCTTGGGCTGCAAAGACTGGGAATTTGACCCTTAGACCTGATGCCGTTGTGCAGTCTATCATTTATGATGAAGATAAAGGAAAAGCAACTGGTGTAAGGATTATAGATCGATTAACAAAGGAGACAATAGAATATACAGCTAATGTCATATTCTTAAATGCCGGAGCAATTAATAGTGTTGGTCTTCTCTTAAACTCAACTAGCAATCGTTTTGCTAATGGTTTAGGTAATGATAGTGGTACACTGGGCAGGTATGTTGCCTTTCACAATTACAGAGCTAGGATCAACGCAATTCACGAAGGTCATACCGACAAAGCATATATTGGTAGTATACCTACAACCGCTTACATTCCTAGATTTAGGAATGTGTACAAACAAGAAACTGATTTCTTAAGAGGCTATGCATCTGGATTCAGTGCGAGCAGATATAAAAGTACGAGCCCTGCTCAAGGGTTAGGCCAAACACTTACTGATAGCATCATCAACGCTACTAGTGAATACAAAGGTCCATGGCGAATAGGGTCACATATGATGGGTGCTACCATCCCCAAAGAGTCTAGCTATATTAAACTAAGCGATACAGATAAAGATGAATGGGGAATGCCCCTATTTAAAATTGCGATGGATTACGATGATAATGATGAAAAGATGATTGTTGATTTCTTTGAGCAACTAACAGAAATGTATTCCAAAGCAGGTTTTGTAGATATAAAGACTACGGACACTCCCAAAGCTCCAGGATTAGATATACACGAGATGGGCGGTATCAGGATGGGTAGAGATTCTAAGACCTCTATGCTTAATGCAAACAATCAACTGCACGCATGTAATAACGTGTATGTCACTGATGGAGCTTGTATGACTTCAACAGCTACTCAAAACCCTTCTTTGACCTATATGGCGTTTGCAGCTAGAGCCGCTAACCATGCCGTCGATCAATTGAAGAAGGATATGATATAGCTTGAACAAGCGAAAAATTTTGGTGTCTTATTTATGTAATTCTTAAATCAGTTTCTGAAGATTACGTTTAAAGTACTGTGCACTATCAGATGCACTTCTCGTTGAGTTATGAGCAAAATTACCGCCCTGTTCCAAAAAGTAATACTCTAGACCAGATTCAACTGGATCGGGGAGCATATTAATATAATCTATAGAGCCATTACCTAATTCTGTATAGTCTCTAGATACTTTATCCATATCCTAAATGTGCCACATCACATACCTTCCAGGCTGCTTCTCGATCAATTCTTTAAGCGTATAATCAGACGAATGTCTAACCCAATACATATCTAACTGTAACTTAACCAGGGTAGGATCTGTTTCTTTAAGTATCATGTCATAGCATGTTAGGCCATCATGATCTATAAACTCAAATCCATGATTATGGTAAGCAAAGCCTAAGCCTGCTTCATTGATTTGTTCACCTATTCCATTAAGTTTACCTACCATCAGCTTAAAGTTATCAGGTGTTCTCTGCTCATCAGATATCCATGGCCAAGTGATATATTTCATCCCTAAAGATTTGGCACCTTTGATACATTGATCGACAAACCATTTCATTTTTTCATCTGACTGATTTAGGTATGGCGCAAAGCCATAATGTCCACTCGTAGTTGTCAATTCTAAATCATCTAATATCTTTTTGAATTCTGCCGATTTATATCCATAAAATGTATCTGCTTCTGGGTCGTAACCATAGGTTTCAAAATCTTGATAGCCCAATTCTTTTAAAGACTTTAGGGTAGCTATGGGATCCTTAGCCATTTCATCTCTTATCGAGTATAATTGGTAACCCATCTTGTATTTTCTTTCTTTTAGCATATCTAAAATTTTATGAGGTAATACGGATGCTGCAGCTATTGCACTTGAGTTCTCAATAAAGTTTCTTCTGTTCATAAATTTGATTGTAGACTTGTACTAAGATAGGTTTTCTAGTAGATAATAATAAGAGGTTCTGCTAAATATAGCTATCTTGATAAGTATAGAAGCTGAGGCTTTTTTAAAATATTAGATATCTACTAAAAACTAAATCACATGGCTGTAGCTAATCCTCCTGGAATTGAAAAAATGATCTCTTACCCTGAGTTTGATACTGTGGAAGAAAAAAGACATCATCTCAAAAAAATCCTAGCCGGAGCATATCGCATCTTTGGAAAGTTTGGATTTTCTGAAGGGGTTGCCGGTCATATTACTTGTAGAGATCCTGAACATACGGATTGCTTTTGGGTAAATCCATTTGGGGTATCCTTTAGGCGGATGATGATGTCTGATCTCATCTTAGTCAATGAAGAAGGAGAAATAGTAGCCGGTAAACATCAAGGACTAAATAAAGCTGCTTTTGCTATTCATGCTGCAATTCATAAAGCAAGACCAGACGTGATTGCAGCTGCTCACTCCCATACCGTATATGGTAAGACTTGGTCTGCAATGGGCAAGCTTCTTGATCCGCTGACACAAGATTCATGTATTTTTTATGAGGATCATGGATTGTTTGATGAGTATACAGGAGTTGTAGAAGATCTGAGTGAAGGCGATAGAATAGGTGTAGCTTTAGCAGATAAGAAAGCCGTAATCCTTCAAAATCATGGTCTACTAACTGTTGGACATAGCATCGAAGAATGCATCTTTTGGTTCGTTACGATGGAACGCACTTGCCAGTCTCAATTACTGGCTAATGATTCTAAGTATGAGCCCATTAAAATTAGTCATGAAGTAGCTTTACGCACAAGAAATAATGAGGTCGGTTTCCCATTAGCAGGACATTTTAGTTTTAATCCTATGTGGCAGGATATCGTACATGAGCAACCAGATTTTATGGATATACATGAGGTAGAGCCAGCTTTGATTTTTTAATGTGTATGTTTTGATTTCTTTGCGATCACAGTGCGCCCCATATTCTAATCTTTGATTACAAACATTATAATCGCTCTGTGATCTATTCAGCAATTTCTAATTTATGAATCATAAAATCTCAGTAAAAAAAAGCCTCAAAACATACCGTTTTGAAGCTTTAATGATTATATCTGGCTAGTAAGTTTAGAATAGAAAACTACCTATTGTGTTACGTTAAATTCTTAACTAATTTGTTTTTACTAAAATGTTACTTTCCCTTAGAGAGAGTCTTAATCAAAGTTCCCGCTTTTAGCTGGTCTGATAATTTCATATTATTAAGAATAGCAATAGTCTCTAATTGATCTTGCGGTTGATTATACTTCATAAATGCTTGAGACAAGGTCATAGTAGAAGGAATCGTCTCTATCTTAACTCTTGTAGGGAAGACATCTATTCTTGATTGATTAGTAAGTACCCTGAAATTTGTCATCGTACTAGAGAACAAGTTGTAGTAAGAATTGAAATCCTCAGCTTTTGATAATCCATGAAATTTATAAATCAAACCATTGTACTGAATCAAGTAAGTTAATATTCTTAGAGATTGTACGATCTGTCCAGAGTTCGGATCTTTTTGATCTTGCTGAGATATCATTGCTATTCCGGGCAACCCATTGACAGTAACATTCGATTTTTCTACTACTGCTAATTGATCTCGCTCGGCAGTTGCTGTAGCTGCCTCTGCAAGGGTTTTCTCAGGTGCTAATGTCATCATCATTATTGCCTTGCCGTCCTTAGATGCCATTTGTACCATTTGAGGCGTATTAACTAATCTCCATTCGCCAGGTACAGGAAATTGAAATTTGAGTGTAGGGTGAAAGAAGGTCCCATCTGCAACATAACCCTGTGTAGGATCTTCCCCATACACTATACCATCTATCATTCTTAGATATTCATTTCTATTGATCGCTAATTTACCGTCTGCAATATCAGCTTGTGCTTCATCAGCTAGCTCATGTACTTTGTTAAATCGATCTGCAGGATTAGGATGTGTAGACAAGAAGTCAGGAACACTTTGCCCACTTTTAGCTTGTAGTCTATTGAGCACATCAAAAAAGTTAGCCATCTGATGTGCATCATAACCAATCTTAGTAGAGTAGTCTACCCCTAATCTGTCTGATTCGCTTTCTGCACTCCTGCCAAATTTTAAGAACAAAAGACCTAAGCCTTGTCCTGCAGCGTCAGAAAACTGTCTAAACTCAGGACTCAGTATCATCCCTGCCATCATTAGCCCTCCATATAATTGTTGCTTACTGATCTGAGCAGCCGAGTGCCTTGCTGTCACATGACCAATCTCATGTCCTAGCACACCAGCAAACTCTGCCTCACTGTTAAAATGAGCCATGATACCTCGAGTAAAGTAAACAAAACCACCTGGTACAGCAAATGCATTAACTACTGGAGAATCTACCACCTTAAAGGAATAATCAAGATCTGGACGATGGCTGATTTTACCCATCTGCTTACCTTTCTCGTTGATAAACTTTTGCATTGGCTCATCTTGATAGAGACCCATATTAGCAACAATCGCAGGGTCAGACTCTACGCCCATTGCTCTTTCTTGTGCTTCTGAGATAAGCATTACTTGGCGCTTACCAGTTACCGGGTTTTTTGCACATGAGTATATTATTGAAGCAAATAAGACAACTAAGAATAGCTGAAGTATCCTTTTTGAGTAATTGATATACATATTAGATTGATTTAGCTAACAAAAAGACGTTGCTTTTAGGTTTTGCGAAGTTAATAAATACTTAATAGACCAACATATTGTAGATATCGAGAGTTTCTCAAGTGTCCGAAAGTTTAAAGATATTTGCAATATATACGGAGATAATTAGTCATGAGTAAAAAAGGTAAAGTATTAGTAGCCATGAGTGGTGGCATTGATAGTACAGTCACAGCGATGATGCTGCATGAAGAAGGTTATGAAGTGATAGGGATCACCATGAAAACTTGGGATTATGCTAATTCTGGAGGCAGCTCAAAGGAAACGGGCTGCTGTAGTTTAGATTCTATCAATGATGCCCGCAAGGTATCGGTAGATATGGGTTTTCATCACTTTATAGTGGATATCAGAGAGGAGTTTGGTGATTACGTCATCGATGATTTTGTCAATGAATATATCGCTGGTCGTACACCTAATCCATGCGTATTATGCAATACACATATTAAGTGGTCTGCCTTACTGAAGCGAGCAGATGCAATGGATTGTGAGTTTATAGCTACTGGACACTATGCACTTATCAATGAGCATAACAATCGACAATATGTTACCAAAGCAAAAGATAGACATAAAGATCAAGCATATGTGCTTTGGGGACTCAGTCAAGAATGCCTTAATCGGTCAAAATTTCCTTTAGGTCCATATCAGAAATCTGAAGTTAGGCAGATGGCGAAAGATTTTGGTTATGATGAATTATCAAAGAAGGGAGAGAGCTATGAGATCTGTTTTGTACCTGATAATGATTATCGAGGCTTCTTAAAGAGGAGGGTCGATGGATTAGAAGAGAAAGTTGCAGGCGGTACTTTTGTGAATAAAGAAGGTGAGATTTTAGGGAAGCATGATGGCTATCCATTTTATACCATTGGGCAAAGGAAAGGATTAGGCGGTGGGTTTATAACTCCCAAGTATGTTACTGAAATCAGACCAGAATCTAATACAGTTGTATTGGGCGAAGTAGATGATTTGTTGCGTAATGGCATGAATGTCTACAAGCTTAACAATATGAAGTATGAGACCTTCCCAGAAAATAAAGAACTCTTAGGCCAAGTTAGATATAATGACAGTGGTGTAATGTGTACCCTTCAAGAAAAGGGAGATCAGCTACAAGTAGAATTTTTAGCTAATGTCCGTGGTGTAGCCCCTGGACAGAGCGCCGTATTCTTTGAGGGGGATGATCTTGTAGGTGGGGGTATAATCCATAGCAGTTTATAAGGATCATTACATTCTTAATTTGAATAATTCATATTATTGCTATCTTTAATATGTAATTCGTTTACTATGAAATCTGTATCATTTAAATTTCGCTATACTTTACTGCTTTTAGTTTTCATTTCGGGGCTAGTATTTCATGCTTGCCAGGATGAAATTGATGACAGAAGCCTACTGGGATTTGAACAAGAGTTTTATCCTCTCGAAATAGGGAAGTATTGGGAATATCAAATGGATTCTGTAACCTACGCCATCGGTGGGTCTATTGTCGACTCGACTGTGAGTTATATCAGGGAAGAGATTGCAGATATATATATAGATGCAACTGGTGATACTATTGCTAGATATGATAAGTTTTGGAAAAGAAATATAGCTGATAATTGGGAAGTGCAAAAAGCTTTTACCGCTACCATTAGTGGTAATCAAGCTATTCGTACTGAAGATAATTTGAGATTAATAAAATTAGTTTTACCGCCTAGTATTGGGTCTCAATGGAATGGTAATGCCTTTATAGATCCGTTTCAAGATTTTAGAGTGGGTGGAGAGCTTGTCAAAATATATAAAGATTGGGATGATGCTGAGGTTACGGATAGACAGGCTACAGCTACAGTAAATGGAAGAAGTTATAATGATCTAGTGACAATAGTCCTTACAGATAATGAAAGTATCATAGAACGAAGGTTTGCCACAGAGCAATACGCTAAAGGTGTAGGTCTAATATCCGCTGAATATATGATACTAGATACTCAATGCAACGGGTGTGGCGGGGATTGGATAGAGAAAGCAGAGCAAGGCTTTACTTTAAAGCAGGTATTACTTGATCACAATTAGAACCCGCTATATCAATGTCCTCTCCTAACTACGTCGAAGTAGCCTACTTCGTAAAAACCTTTGGACTTAAGGGAGAACTCAAACTAGTATTAGCTGAAAATGTCAGCATAGATTTCAGAAAGTTAGAAGTAATCTTTGTCAAAGAAAAAGGTCAACATATACCTTACTTCATTGAGAAATGTAATCTTAAAAGAGAAGAAATCATTCTTAGTTTGGAGGATATAAATAATCCTGAGCAAGCTAAAAAATTGTGTAAACAGATTATCTATATAGATAATCAAGCAAACTCATCCCTAGCTAATATTCAGAATAACCCAAATATCTTAGAAGGTTACCAAGCCTATCAAACTGGTGAAGTTGTAGGTGTTATTGATCGATTAGAATCCTATCCACAACAAGTAATGGCTTTTATTAAGAAAACTGATGGAGATGAGGTTATGATTCCTCTAAATCAAGAATTTATATCGGAAATCGATGATATTAATAAAAGTGTATATTTTGACTTGCCTGATGGTTTGTTGGATTTATAACTTGGTATTAGCATTCTCCATTTTTTCTCCGACAACTAATATTGTTGGACCTATCACACCACTTATAAAAACTCCTGTACTCACAGTCTTACCAGTTTTAATAATATCTCCTGTCTTAGCGTCATAAAAAGTAAAAGGTAAGTCCACAGGTACTCCTCTTATCGTGACCATACTGAATACATTAAAACTAATGTACAGTTCGCCTATTTTTGCTAATAGAGGTTTTTTATCTATTGGTGGTTTTTGACGGCGCAGATCTTTTCTGCTTTCAATATCTGTAAGATCATAGTCGCTGAGTATTTTCCCAAGCAAGCCTACATAGAGCGCTCCCTCCATCTGCATTGCTTCATGCCATGATTTTTTCTGATCAGTCCATTCAGGCCATCCAGGTTCATCACTAGTAATCATCCATTGCCATAACCCTGCTGCACCATAGACTACCCCCATCGTTCCGCCATTGACTAAGTTTGACCATGCTTCTTCCCCCTGCCACCAGCCTAGACCATTTTTACCACCTGCCATTCCTTCGTAGGTAGGTTCACCATTTGCGACTGCTTTGGTTGGTAAGTTATTATACATACGATCGACCTTATGCTGTAAGTGTTCACCGTCATGGCCGGACTGCGCCCATTGGAAGTCTAGCCATTTTTCTGTTTGGTAAGATTTATTAAGATGCTCACAATGTTTTATAGGATTATCTACTGCCCAGCTTGCGATATAATCATCGCACGGATTATAATGAAGGCCAGTGGGTTGCCTATAGCAATCCCAAATTTCCATCATCTCACCACTTTCTTTGACTCCAGGATCTCTGCCTCCATTGTCTCCAGCAAGTAACCACATAGCTGGCCGATTGCCATACCTTGCCAATAAATATTTACAATAGCGAACATACTCCTCGGGTATTATCTGATTGCCTAATACTTTCTGCCCCTTCCAGCCAAAGCCATGAAAAACTGGTTGGAAGACTGGAACTATTTCGTGATCCAATAATACCGCAATCAGACTATCTAAATAATTAAAATATGATGGTTCTATATTATTGATATGACCTTGAGATAGGTCGCTAAATCCTCTTGCAAAGCCTTCCGATGTGTCTCTTGCATTAGGGCCTACTGCTTCCATGTCTGGCTGTATACTCATAAGTAAAGCAGTATTAAATCCTTTACGCTGCCTATCTTTAGCATAGACTTTAGCTTGAGCTACTGTAGCTCTAAATGGCAATGCCCAAGGAGTATCACCTACAACTAGGAATGGATGTCCATCTGCGTGAATCACACTTCGCTTTCCTGGAGACATCATTAGTGTACCATGCTTGTCAAACTTATTGTTCCCTTTATTAGGTGCTGAGGTAAAACTTCCCGTTTGATTACTTAAACCTATATCGCTTTGATAATTGCTGTGGCTCTTCCATGACCAAATACTATTGACATCAGGCGGGCTGAATCTTACTTTCCAAGTATTGCCACCATACCAAAATGCAGGTCGGGTTAGCGTATCTCCTTTTTCATTATAGAACTCTGCCCATACCTCTAAATCAATATATCTATTGACGCTAGCAGGAAGTCCTTGATTTGATACAAGGTCTATTTCATAGGTAGTCCATTGTTCAATTTGCTCAATTTGATTTAAGGACTTTTGAACTTTACAGGAGGTAAAGGTAAAAGCAAAACAACTAATTATTATAAGTATTCTCAATGCTCAAAATTTACTAATAGTCAAGATAAGAAATGTGTTGTCTTAAAAAGCAGGATAAACCTATTTAAGTTTCTTATCTATAATTAGTATATCATCTCTGTACATATACTTGGGGACGGGTTGATTTGTATGGCTCTCAAAGACTGCTATTTTTATTCCTTCCTCTTGTAATTTATCAACTACTTCCTTTTGTGGATACCAGGTAAATGCATTCACCTCTTTGTGAAACATAAGATCTATATCTTGGTAGGGTTTCAGATTAAATATGGCATAGGCAGAAAGGCTGTCTGGTAAATTTTTATAAATATGAGAATTATGAATTCTATTTTTTTCGCTTTCAGATGGATTAAAATATTTATCATAAAATAACCACGGCTGTAAAAATGCAATTGAACATAAAGGGATGAGTAAATATTTGGCTGATGGTAGCATGCTAGTTGATGATGATATTCCGCATGCAATCAAGACATAAATCAAACTGCATACTGGCATTGTAAATGCAGGCATCTTAGTAGTAACCACTAAAGAAAAAAATAAGTAGATTACTAATAGCATTGACAAGTTGCTATAGGTTATTCTATTGTCGATAGTTTTAGACCTTAATAGATATAGTAACCCTAACGGAATAAATAGCACTCCGACGAAGCCGTAAAGCTTAAATATTGTTCTCAAGTGATAATAGTTGTCGCCATCATGCCCGAGGGTTTCAAAAATGTGGCGTACGTTATAGCTATAGGTATAGCTAGCTTCTTGAGGGAATGCGCTCATGATATGTAGCTGCCAAGGCAGTGCAATCATGACGGTTATTAATAAGGCTAGTGCGAAATATTTTATGTTGTTTATAAAAAAAGATTTCCCATTTAAGATCATGAATAATCCCCAGCCTCCAAATATTAAAAGCGCTGTTAACCACTTAATTAAAATTGCCGCCCCGACAAATATTCCTATCAAAATAGCACGCTTAGCGTTTGGATTTTTAAAATAACAGGATAGAGCATATATGCCGCAAGTCATGTAAAAGGTAAAAGCCATATCATTATGATCTAGCATAAATCTACCGCTGATCAATCCCAACTGATAACTATGAAAGCAAGATAGAATTGCCGCTATAAACCCTATTTGTTTGGAGTTTGTCCAGTTGAGTCCTATGCTATAAACTAAAGGAATCATGATCGTTCCCATCAATGCAGATGGTAGCCTCATCGCCCATACCGATACGCCAAAAGCTTTCATACTCAATGCCATCTGCCATAAGAATAGAGGTTGCTTATGTAGCCATATGTGATTACAACACCAAGCCTTATAATCAAAAGGTAAGATAGGATCAACTCTAAGCATAGGCTTAAATGGATGATCCATCATGTTTTTTGCTACTAGCGCATGGAAAGCTTCGTCCCACTCAAATAGAGAAGGTGAACTAAGTATAAATAATAAGCGAATAATAAACCCAAGTATGACTAGGAATAGGATATGATAGGTATTGATTCGCTTCATATAGGCCGTTAAGATATCTATCTTAAATTACTATAGTATTTTCATAGGCAGTGCAATTATTAAATTTAAGTCACACTCTTTTTGATTAAATTGATGAGCTAAACTAGTTTTAGTCTTTGTGGTCTTAACTATACCTGAACTTTCACTTTTAATGCTTGGCTTTTTGGTCATTGCTATTCTATATTCATCAGTTGGTTTTGGTGGGGGATCAAGTTATTTAGCCGTTTTGGCTTTAGTGTTCACCAGTTTCTTTGCAATTAGAAGTACGGCGCTTGTTTGTAATCTTGTGGTAGTATCAAGTAGTAGTTTTTTGTACTGGAAGAATGGACACCTAGACTTCAAAAAATTTCTTCCTTTTATACTTACTAGCATTCCCTGTGCATTTATCGGTGCTCGATTCAGATTGTCTGAGCATACTTTTTTTATAATCCTAGGCATTGCTTTGATAATCTCTGCACTTGCATTAGTGTATCAGACAATGAATACTAAACAATCTACTAAACCAAAGACTAGCTATTCTTCTACAATTACCTATTTATTAGGTGCGGGTATTGGTTTTTTGTCTGGATTAGTAGGTATTGGCGGTGGTATATTTCTTGCTCCCATTCTCAATCATATGAGTTGGGATAAGTCCATTAAGATCGCTGCATTAGCAAGTTTTTTCATCTTAGTAAATTCTGTTTCTGGTATTACTGGCTTGATATCTCAAGGAACATTTTCATTGCCACTTATAGAGGCAGTAGGATTAATTACTGCTGTATTTATTGGGGGACAGATAGGGATTAGATTAAGTCTTACTAAGCTAACGGGTACAAGTATCAAGGTGGTTACAGCCATACTAGTCTTAGCCGTAGGAATTCGGGTGGTTCTTGCTAATATATAATTCGTATGATTACTACTGGCACTGTGCTATGACTGCTTAGAACCATCACTCTAGGGTAAAGGCGAATCTGTAAGTGTTTGCTATTGATGCTAAAAAAAACCCTTACCAAGAGTCTCGATAAGGATTCATAATTACTGTTTTTGAGAAGTATTATTTTCCCTGCACATTTAAGGAGTTTATCCAGGTTACTATGCCACCTGCTTGTGTATTCGTTTGTATTAATGTATTACCAACTCTTTGCTCAAGTAAAACGGGCTCAAACAACTGAACCGAAGACTCACTACCAGATGAACAAGCACATCCTTCGTCTTGCACTGTAGAAGCAAAATAATAGCCATAAATAGTTGAAAGGCTTTGCGAGCTTTCTGTTTCTGCTGATCTATTATATTCCAAGTTGTTTATTACGCCTAACCGCTTATAATTATCCACAAGTTTTTCCAAATCGACGTAATTATAACTTTTAGTTGATTTTTCTTTTTTTGCATCCATGTAATAAGGAGACAAAGCTCCTCCTTCGTAAACCAGATTAGACTCAGTCTCAGAGGCTCTTATATTACCTTCCCTGTCAATTAACCAACTCGATTGTAGTTTTGTCTCTGGGTTATAAACGTTATAGCTGAACAATATGGCAGGAAGAGAATTATTACTCAAGTAATCCTCCGCTGTTAGCTCAGTATAGACATACTCAGCTGCATCATTACTTAACTCCTCTTTAGAACAAGATGTAATCGCAATAGAAATTGAGATTAATATAATCATACTAGAAAAACCTAACCTACTCATATTATTTATTTTATTACCTAAAATAAGAAAAACATCTTACATAATATAAACTTGAGATTTGATGAGTGACATTAATCTCCATATATCTATCGAAGGTATATTCTCTACTATCGGATATTATGATCTTATGAAAGATTGAAGTCGAGATGTTTTGATTAGAATCTCTCTTGTATGAAATAAAGAACTACAGACTAATAGCTTCTTAGCTAAATTAAAAAAGCCCCTTACAAATCGTAAGAGGCTTCAGACATTTCATTAATTTTTTTTATCTAAAAACGGCAACTTTATTGGTTCCTGATTTTCCAGTTTCCATATCTGTAACTACCATAAAGTAGGTTCCATTTCTTAAATCATCAGTATTAAGTATGAAGAAGTTTTTATCTTCTTTAAATGATGCCATGACTTTTTCACCATTATTATCAAATACTTCTACCATATAGTTAGATCTTTCTTCTGCCTTTACAAACACCACACCAGCTGTTGGATTAGGGAAAGTCTCAATCTCAATAAAATTAGATTCGCAGCATTTGATTCCAGAGCTTATTGTGAATGAACACGCTTCTGCACCACCAGCTCCTAGAATATCACAAATGAATATATTCGATTCTGAACAATCGCCATTGAATACTACACTTACCTCCATTTCATTGACTCCTTCCTTGATCTCAGTAGGATCGTAACTGATAATCTCAAACCCTGCAGAAGACTCTTCTCTCAAGATAATCGTATCTATACTAGCTGGTAAAGAACCACTGTACTCATAACTTAGTTTAGTGGTAAAGACCTCTCCTGGTTCAAGACAGTCCGGTATTTCAAGTCCTTCTATGATTGGCTCTATATCACAAGCTTCTTCGCAAGCATCACCGATACCATTATCATTATCATCTGTTTGATCTTCATTAGCTACAGTAGGACAATTATCACAATCATCATAAATACCGTCTTCATCTGTATCAACATCTCCACAATCCTCTTTCTCACAACATGGGATAGGTAATGAGATGGTCTCCGAACATTCCTTTGCACCACCACCTCCAACTACTTCACAAACAAACAAGTTAGTCTCATCACAAGATCCATCAAATGATACTGTAACCGTAATATCATTTCTTCCTTCCACGATATCGGTAGGACTATAACTTAATATTCTAAAACCTTCGGCAGAATCATCAGTTACGTAAATAGAATCGATAGTAGCAGGCAATGACCCTTTGTAATCATATGCTAGGGTAGTAGTAAATTCATCTCCCGGCGAAGCACACTTAGGCAAGCCACTTAAATCTGTTAGAGGGGTAATCGCACATTCTCCACCTCCATTATCTTCACAACAAGGTATAGGAGAACTCACAGTAGTCGTACAATCAGCTGCTCCTCCATATCCTACAACGTCACAGACAAATAGATTGGACTCATTACAATCACCGTCATAGACTACACTCACTTCTAGTTCATTCATTCCTCTTTTTATCTCAGTCGGGCTATAGCTAAGAATCGTAAAACCATCACTTGATGCATCCGTTACGATAATTGTATCTATTCCTGCTGGTAAGCTTCCTTGATAGTCATACGCAAGAGTAGTCGTAAACACTTCTCCTGGCTCTGCACAAGTAGGCAATGTGCTTAAATCTACTAATGGGGTAAACACGCACTCAGTCGCCTCACAGCAAGGTATAGGAGAACTCACAGTAGTCGTACAATCAGCTGCTCCTCCATATCCTACCACGTCACAGACAAATAAGTTAGATTCATTACAATCACCGTCATAGACCACACTCACTTCTAGTTCATTCATTCCTCTTTTTATCTCAGTCGGGCTATAGCTAAGAATGGTAAAACCATCACTTGATGCATCTGTTACGATAATTGTATCTATTCCAGCTGGTAAACTTCCTTGGTAATCATAAGCAAGAGTAGTCGTAAATACTTCTCCTGGCACTGCACAAGTAGGCAATGTACTAAGATCTACTAATGGCGTAAATACACACTCAGTCGCTTCACAACATGGTATAGGAGAACTCACAGTAGTTGTGCAATCAGCAGCGCCTCCGTATCCTACCACGTCGCAAACAAAGAGATTTGATTCGTTACAATCTCCATCATAAACTACGCTTACTTCTAGATCATTTCTTCCTCTTTTTATTTCTGTAGGACTATAGCTTAATATGGTAAATCCATCATCTGATGCATCCGTTACGATGATCGTATCAATACCTGCTGGTAAGCTTCCTTGGTAATCATAAGCAAGAGTAGTTGTAAACACTTCTCCTGGCACTGCACAAGTAGGCAATGTACTTAGATCTACTAATGGCGTAAACACACACTTCGTCTCATCGCAACATGGGATAGGGGAGCTAACCGTGGTGGTACAATCAGCTGCACCTCCACTACCTACTACATCACAGACGAATAGATTAGATGAACTACAATCGCCATCATAAACTACACTTACTTCTAGCTCATTTCTTCCTTTCTGAATTTCTGTAGGGCTATAACTTAATATCGTAAAACCAGCATCTGAGGCATCAGTAACAATGATTGTATCGATGCCTGCTGGCAGACTTCCTTGGTAATCATAAACGAGTGTTGTTGTAAATACTTCACCTGGTATGGCACATGTAGGCAAACTACCTAAATCAGTTATCGGTGTGATGACACACTCTTCTTTAACTCCACAACATGGTATAGTTAGGTCTACAGCTGGATTGCAACCGAAGGCTTGACCGCCTCCCACTAGATCTATTACAAAATTGAGATCAGACTCGCAATCTCCATCATATACAACATCTATCTTAAGTTCATTAGCTCCTAATTTGATATCCATCGGGCCGTACTCGACTATTGAATATCCCGTCTTCCCCGGATCCCATACTACGATGGTATCAATACTCGCAGGTAGTTCTCCTTGGTAGTCATATGATATACTTATCGTCGTCACTTCTCCAGGTACGGCACAACTAGGTATACTGCTAGAGCTAATTTGTGGAGTAATCATACATGGCTCAGCATCACAATCGATTCTTGTGATAGGTATACCCTTCGAAAATGAAAAGCACCCCGTCAAATCTGTTGCAAATTCTCCTACTTCTAATCCACTTACATTTTCATAACTCACATGCCAAATAAAACATTCTCCAATAGCAGCACCATCAAAATCTACATCTTCAATATTATTTGGTAATCCTAGAATCACAGTTTGTTCGTCGGTAACTACCCATTGACCTCTAGAACCAGCATTATCTTTTACCTCTACACCGCTTACACGATCTTCTTCACCATCTCCAACACAGAATTCGAATGGACCTCCAGATAAGGTTCCTCCTATTGTTTCACATACAGTCTCACAGCATGAGATAGTAGAACTTACAATAGTTGAACAATCACCTGCCCCTCCTGATCCTCTCACATCACAAACAAACAAATTAGATTCATTACAGTCTCCATCATACAGAACACTTACTTCTATGATGTTATAACCTGCGTTAATCTCTTTAGGGTTGTAATTTAGGATGGTAAATCCTGGCGCAGACTCATCTAGTACGATGATCGTGTCGATAGCTGCTGGCAAATCGCCAGTATAATTATATTCTATAACTGTCGTAATAGCCTCACCAGGAGTCGCACATTGTGGTAAATTGCTCAAGTCCGTGATGAGTTCAAAATCGCAAAATTCTCTTTTATTATCACAACATTGAATCGGAGCTGTGATCAATTGAGTACAATCGGCAGCACCGCCTCCCCCTATGATATCACATACAAATAGGTTAGTAGCATCACAGGTACCATTGTACACTACACTTACATCTAACTCGTTTCTACCTAACTTGATATCACTAGGACTATAGCTCAAAATCTCGAAGCCAGGCGTTGATGCATCTGTTACGATTATAGTGTCAATATTTGCAGGTAAGTCCCCTTGATAGTCATAAGCCAGAGTTGTACTAAATACCTCTCCAGGTGTAGCACAAGTGGGAAGTGAAGAAGCATCAAACAAAGGTGTAATGCTACATTGACTTGATAGTGAGCTGTTGCTACTATTTGCTAGAAATGCCGCTAAGACCAGAAGAGTGGTGTAGACTTTTTTGGTAATGCACAGGTTTCCTAGACTTTTAACAAGGTGTTTATTAAAAGACATTCTCTAAAAGGTTGTGTATGGGCAAGATATGTATTAGATATCAAGCATACACTGATCCATATATATCAAAAGTCCAAATGTAAAGTAGCTGTCATTTATAAGGTCAGGAGGGTATCTTAATATGTAATTTTGATGCGTTAAGCGGTCTTACTTTACAAAAATAAATTGCAAACGAATAGGTGCTAGAATTAGTCGTTAGTGCGACTCTGTTAAACCTTATATCACAAAGTACATCTTGTTATCTAAGGAGTTCTATTATTTATCCTTCTTCCACCATCCGCCCTCCCTCACACCGAAATACTCGAGCCGGAAACTTCTCAATCAATCGATAATCATGAGTAGCAAGGATAGTTGCCGTCTTATGCTTGATCGTAAGATCTCGTATCAAATAAAGTATCTCATCAGCAGACTGAGGGTCTAGATTACCAGTAGGCTCATCAGCAATCAAAAGTCTCGGTGTATTGATAATTGATCTAGCTACGGCTAGTCGCTGCTGCTCTCCTCCTGATAGCTCTGCCACGGTATCATTTTTGCGATCAAAGAGTCGAACAGACTTAAGTAGCTCTTCTATCTTACGGTCTATTTCAGATTGATTTTTCCAGTTGGTAGCGCGCATCACATAGGCTAGATTCTCTTTTACATCCCAATCTTCAAATAGGGCAAAGTCTTGGAAGATCATACCAATACTTCTCCTTAATGCGGCAGTTGATTTAGGTTTTAGATCATTGATTGAGTGCCCAGCTACATTTCCTTCTCCCTTAAGTAGTTTATTGGCTCCAAAAAGAGTTTTAAGGAAACTAGATTTACCAGTACCCGTCCTTCCTATAAGATAGCAAAACTCAGCTTCAGCTATGGAGAAATTGACATCTTTTAAGATGACCTTGTCTCTTTGCTTTATATCAGCATTCTTTAGTTCTGCTATTATTTTGGGTGTATTCAAGCCAGTTAGATATATTACGGGAAACTATAATTTATTTTCTGATCTGAGTATTAATTTATACTCTTTATGATTTTCTATGATGACATTTATGATTGATTATAAAACCATGACCGAAAGAGGTAGATTTGCACATCTTTTTAGCTGAAATAGCGTTATTTAACTATGAAAAAGTCACATATAATCATCATAATCATGATAGTAGCCGGAATAGCGCTATTGATGTCTGCTTCTGGGGACTTAAGTACTTATTCAACTTTTAGTTCTGCTGAGGAATCTGGGGCTCGTGTAAAGATAGCGGGAGAGTTAGTGCTGGATGAGGATATTGTATTCGATCCGCTTACAGATCCTAACTATACTGGCTTTCACCTCAAAGATCCTGATGATAGGATATCAGAAGTCGTATTGCTCAAAGCCAAGCCTCAAGACTTTGAATTAGCAGAGCAAGTTGTTGTGACAGGCTCAATGCAAAAAGGTATTTTCGTAGCCGATGAGGTGCTTACCAAATGCCCATCCAAATATAAGGATGAAGAAATGGCACTACGAAAACAAGGATAACTCAACATGGAAAATATAAGCTACATAGGAGAAACATTATGGCCCGGTTCACTGGGTCATTTTTGTATAGTCTTGGGTTTTGTAGCGGCGCTAATTGGGGTGGCAGCTTATGCCCTTCAGGTTAAAGCTGATAAAGCCAATCTGGACAATCAGAGTTGGAGGTTCTTAGGCCGGTTTGCATTCATTATTCACTCTATTAGTACGTTTGCTATTATTGGCCTGTTGTTCTATATGATGGGTAGTAAGATGTATGAGTATCACTATGTCTTTAACCAGGTAAGTGATGATCTTCAGGATAGATATATTTTTTCTGCCTTTTGGGGTGGTCAGGAGGGAAGCTTCTTATTGTGGATGTTTTGGCATTGTGTATTAGGTCTAATACTCTTATTTAAATCTGGAGAATGGGAGGCGCCAGTGCTTGCGGTGCTGAGTGGTATAGAGGCTTGCCTTAGCAGTATGTTGCTAGGTATTTATTTGCCATGGGGAGAAGCTCAAGCTAAAATAGGTTCTAGTCCAGCTACACTTTTTAGAGATGTCATGGATGCGCCCATCTTTGCTAATGCTGATTACCTTTCCTTGATAGAAGGTAGAGGACTAAACCCCTTATTACAGAATTATTGGATGACTATACATCCGCCTACGCTATTCTTAGGATTTGCTTCGGTAGCGATTCCGTTTTGTTATGCGATTGCGGGGCTATGGACCGGAAAACATAAGGAGTGGCTTGCTCCTGCACTTAAGTGGTCTTTGTTCTCTTGTGCGATATTCGGTACAGGCATTTTGATGGGGGCAGCATGGGCTTATGAGGCTTTATCATTTGGTGGTTACTGGGCTTGGGATCCTGTTGAGAATGCTTCTTTGGTACCGTGGTTGTTTTTATTAGCAGGACTACATACCAATCTCATTGCGAAGGTTACTGGACATTCGATTCGTGCCACTTACTTATTTTATTTGCTAGGATTCATATTTGTGGTTTATTCTACATTCCTCACTCGTAGTGGTATTCTTGGAGATACTTCCGCTCATGCATTTACGGAGATGGGGCTTGAGTGGCAATTGGCTGGTTTTGTAGGGGTATTTGCATTGCTAGGTGCCTACTTTTTTATCAAAAAATTTAAATCGATACCTGTACCAGCAAAAGAAGAAAAATTTAGCTCTAAGGAGTTTTGGATGTATATAGGGTCTATCGTATTATTCTTTTCAGGGGTTTTGATTATTGGTGCTACCTCGTTGCCAGTTTTCAACGCTGTCTATTCATCTCTGTTTGATCCAGAGTTTGCGGGATATGCTATTACAGATCCTGAAGAACACTACAATAGGTATCAACTGTGGATAGGAGTATTTATTGGCTTGATAAGTGGAATAGCTCAGTTCCTCAGATATCGATCGCTGAACTGGGAAAACTATAAGTCTACTTTCGTAAAAGAAATTGCAATATCAGGATTACTTGCTGCTGTGTTTACTTTCATTGCTGTAAGAGCTTTGTTTACAATCAACTTACAATACAGCTTACTGATGTTTGCTGGTATATTTACTTTGGTATCAAACCTCTATTTCCTCTTTGTCAAAGGAAAAGGAAATAAAAGCCTTTTAGCCAGTTCTGTTTCTCATGCAGGATTCGGAATAATGGTAGTAGGAATTTTATTTAGTGGGATCAATAAGAGTTTTGTTACTAGTAATCAATTCGCAATGGAAGGATTGATGGTGGATGAAAGCCTTAGGAATCACGTCACCTTACTAAAAGGGGAGAGAATGTTCTCTAAAGGATATTGGATGACCTATGTCGGTGATACATTGTCCGGAAATGTGAGGACTTATGATGTTAGATTTACAAAGGTCGATGAGGATAATAATCCGATTGAAGAATTTAAACTTGAACCGACGACAGTCTATACAAATGACTTTACTAAAATAGCGGCTAATAATCCTTCAACAAATCATTACTTCGATAAAGATATATTCTTAACGGTCTCAGGTATGCCAAAGCATCTTCAAGATGTCGAATTTGCAAAGGAGATGGAGGATACTTTGGAGTATAATACGTTCCTGGGGTCACTTAGAGACACCTTCAGCACTGCAAGAAACTTTGGGGTGATTAAATCCATCACCTTTAAGCCTGATCATAAAGATCTTATTGCGGAAGAGTTTGATCTAGTGCTAGGAGTTAACATGACAATGATAGATTCTACAGGGGATATTCAAGAAACAGTACAACCTGCACTAGCGCTAAAGGGAGGCTTGATTTATCAATACCCATCTAATATAGATGCACTTAACATGCGCGTAAAAGTGGATGAAAATTTCTTCTCCGATATCTTTACACAAGAAGGAAAGCTGGACTATCAAGAAATAAAACTCAGAGAAGGTGAATCAATCAAATGGAATGGTTATGATGTGATCCTTAATGGCTTCAACAGAACGCCAGAGCACAAAAATTATGAGAATCAAGAAGGAGATATAGCTATCGCGGCAAATCTAGATTTCTATAGAGACGGTCAATTAAGTTTTACGACTAAGCCGATTTTTGTAATCAGAGATAGTCAGCGATTTAGTATAAAAGATTACATGCATATCCCAGGCGTTCACACTAGATTTAGCAATATAGATCCGGCTTCTGGTCAGATGGAATTTTTATTTGGGCAAGACAAGAGAGAATTTCAAAGTATCCCTTTAGTCCTTGCTGAAAATGTACCTAGATCAGATTACATCTCTATCGAAGGGATTGTATTCCCATTTATTAATCTTGTTTGGCTGGGATGCATACTGATGATGCTTGGTTTGACCATCGGTTTGTTTAAGCGATTTAGGAAGACGGTATAAGCTATGCGTAGCATTAAGCATATTTCTATTATTGGCTCTGGTAATGTAGCGACTCATCTAGGTCATGGATTGTTTGCTAAAGGCCTAGTCATAGATGCTGTCTATAGCCGAAAAATCAACAGAGCAAAAAAACTAGCTAATAAAATTAAAGCTAAGTCAACCGCTAGCCTGAATAAATTACCTAAAGATTCTGACCTATACATCATAGCTGTATCTGATGATGCCATCGATTCTGTAGCAAGCAAACTTGAGCAATTAGTTAATGAAAAATCAATCTTAGCACATACCTCAGGTAGTGTGTCTGCAGGAATATTCAATCGAATACAGTCGGGCGTCTTCTATCCATTACAAAGTTTCTCTCTCAATAGGTCTGTTGATCTTAGAGCAGTCCCCTTTTGTATTTATAGTCACGAAGATAGGGTAGTGAAGTTACTGACGACGCTTGCTAAGAAACTCAGTAAAGAGGTCAATTATATTACTGATGAGCAACGATCTGCCCTTCATCTAGCCGCTGTTTTCTCTTCTAATTTTACTAATCACATGTATCATATAGCAGCTGGTATTTGCAAAGTCAATCAGGTAGACTTTAATATTCTCAAACCGCTAATCTTAGAAACAGCTACCAAGATAAAAAGTGAATCGCCTCATAATATGCAGACTGGACCTGCCCGACGAGGCGATCAAAAAACTATTAATATCCATCTGAAGAAGTTAACAAATAACAAGTCTAGCAAAGATATCTATAGTCTAATTTCTAAGAATATTAAATCACAATACACCAAAGGATAACCTATCATAAATATCATACTGAATGCATATAATTGGCGAAATACCACACCCAAAGTTTAAGATCACCATATTTAAGATGAATCATCGTATGGCACTGAAGATTGAAAATGATGGCTTAGAACAATGGTATAAATTTAGAGATGGAGCCTTTGATGGGGGAGTCAAAGAATTGAAAGAATCAGTTGATAACAACTTTATCAATAATGCCATTGAGGTATTTACTAAAATGCAATCAAGTAAGATCGAGCTGCTGAGTCATGGAGAAGAAGAAATGACTTTTGAGGACATCACTTAAGTAATCTTAGTAAACTGATTGGTGGGATATCAAGAAATAGAATCTAACTCACTTTTGATAAATGCGTTAAGCATGGCAAGCCCAGTTTTATAGTGAATGTTGTTGTTAATCACGATATCACATATAGACTTATAAGGAGCCACATACTGCTGGTAAGATGGTGTGACATGGTGCTTAAATCTATACCTCACATCCGACTCAGGATAGTTACGCTCTACACTATCCCGTTGTATTCTACGATTGAGTTTTATATCATGATCGGCTTCTACAAATACTTTGACATCTAAGGCATCACGTACTCCATTGTAGTGATAGATAAAAATCCCTTCTACAAATATGATAGGTGCAGGTTTAAATACAAGCAATTTTGGCTCGGCCAAGTCATTGTTAAAAGTATACTCTTCTCGCTCTACCGTCTGCCCAGTTTTTAGCTTTAGGATATCTCTGAGTAGCTCTACTTCATTAATAGATCTAGGGAGATCAAAATTCTTAATGCCGTTTTGATCAGTTAGCTGTTGGTCTCTTGGTACATAGTAATCATCTAGGGATAGCAAGCACACTTCTTCTTCTGTATAGCTTTCCCTAATCTCTCTTACAATGGTAGTTTTGCCCGATCCACTACCACCAGAAATGCCTATCGTTAATACCTTTTCATCATTTTTATACTGTACCACCGTGAGATTCAATTATTGAGCAAAAAATATCTATTTTATGTCCCGAATGTAAGCATTGTTGTCGATTTAGGAAGTTCAATTCATGGTAGAAAATATAATTAGAGGCGTAATAGGGATCATATCAATGATTGCAATCTGCTACCTATTTAGCGGAAATAAGAAATCAATTTCTTGGCGACTAGTTGGGTCGGGGTTAGCACTGCAAATTGTACTCGCTATTTGTATGATTAAGATTCCATTTATAAGGCTCGTGTTCCAGTATATCGTTGACTTCTTTGTAATCATGATAGGAAGCGTAGAGACTTCTGCGCGGTTCTTATTTGGTGATCTTGCAGTTGCTGGAAGTCCTTATGGGTTTGCTTTTTATGTATTACCTACGATCGTGTTCTTTTCGGCCCTTTCTTCACTGCTTTACTATTTAGGAATATTACAGAAAGTAGTCTATGGTTTTGCTTGGGTCATGAGTAAGACGATGAGATTATCAGGTGCAGAGAGCCTTGCTGCTGCAGCCAATGTATTTATAGGTCAAACGGAAGCTCCTCTGGTAGTCAAGCCGTACCTAGAGAAGATGACTAAATCTGAGATCATGTGTCTGATGACTGGTGGTTTTGCTACTATTGCGGGAGGCGTATTCGGTGCGTATATGGCTATGCTTGGTGGGGATGATGCTGCTAGCCAGCAGAAGTTTGGTATGCACTTATTGACTGCTTCTATTATATCTGCCCCTGCAGCTATTGTAGCGGCAAAGATTCTTTTTCCAGAGACAGACCCAGACGCTGTGGACAAAGAAATAAATATTCCAAAAGAAGAAGCAGGTAGTAACCTTTTAGATGCCATCTCTACTGGTACAACAGAAGGATTAAAACTGGCTGTCAATGTAGGAGCCATGCTACTAGCCTTTATGGCTTTTATTTACCTGTCTAACGAGGTGCTTGAGAGATTTGGATCGCTTACTAACCTTAATGCTTATGTAGAGTCTGCAAGTGATGGTACCTATAAGGCTTTATCCTTACAATACATTTTAGGATTCATATTTGCTCCTATCGCATGGCTGGTTGGTATTCCATCTCAAGATATCGTCGCTGTCGGCCAGCTATTAGGAGAGAAAACTATTCTCAATGAGTTCGTTGCTTACTTCTCGTTAACAGAACTGATAGCTAATGATGTCCTGAGCGAAAAGTCTATCATTATCAGTACTTATGCCCTCTGCGGTTTTGCTAATTTCGCCTCTATTGGAATTCAGATAGGAGGGATCGGTAGTATAGCACCAGGGCAACGTGGGACCCTCACCAAGTTTGGATTTAAAGCCTTGATTGGTGGAACTGTCGCAACGCTGATGACTGGAGCGATTGCTGGTATGCTTGTCTAGAATTTTGATTCTTCGTCTCGACTATAATCCTTCAACTGATTAAAACTTAGGTCTAGATGGTCTTTGCTTTTTGGTCACTTTCTTATTAGAGATCAGATAGCCAAAGTGTATTCCTGTGTAGAGATACCAGTCATTGTTAGAGGCATTGCCTCGCTGCTTACCGTCAATCTCTATAGAGTTATCATGAGTAATAACTTCCCATGTTCGATTAGCCACCAGTGCTGAGACTTCTCCTCTTTCTTCTATGAGTACCGCCGGATCTACATAGGCAGAGCTTACATCATCTAAGTAATCTGTAAAGGTCATTCTGGGTGCTACCTCAATGCCTACTTGAAAATTATCAGAGATATTAAAACTAAACCCGATACCCAGAGGAATACTAATCTGCGTCTGGCTATATGGTTTCTTATCAGGATATTCTGCTAAGCCTTGCCCCTCTGTACTGAGTTCTGGCAGGCTCACCATCTGGCCATCTAAAAATGCTTTTGGTTCAAACCTAAATACATTAAGACCACTCGTAAGATATATGTTGATATCGAATCGGTTTAAGCGCTCAAAAAATCGATTCAGATAAAATTCTGTCACTAAACCGAACTCATAAATTGAAGATTCGAAATGTAAATTCCTTTCTAATTTCCACTTGTAAAACGAATCCTCGTCATAGCCTGAGATATGACCCTTGGTAAACTTAAGACCAACGGCTAAAGCATCTGTCACATGAGTCCCCACATGAAAACTTAACGCTGGATGCCCATCAGAAAAGCTAAAAATCGAGGTAACTGGAGAAAGATCCCCTTGATAATAGGTCTGACCTATATAACCTCTTAAATAAAGTTCTTGTGATTGTAAGTTGATTACAAAGAAGGAATACGATAGAATTAATGCACAAATCTTACCTCTCATTAAATTGCAGTTTACTAGGGGTTTGGAATAATTGCTCTGTTGATATATAGACAAGCTTTGTCACTATCTACACTAGATATTAAGCATCTCGTTATGTACGCGAATTGTCATTAACGATTATCTGCAATGTAAATCGATATCTAAGTGACTAATAGGCTACAAAAGATGCCTAACTGCGATTTTTAAAGGGAAAATTTGATCGGAGAGATAAAGTACTCCGGTACCTCATTTTTGTAAAATACCATACAAAATATTAGCCCCGTTTGCTCTTTATAGATTCCTAATATTCTTCCTTTAGGCATTAACGAGATAGACTGCTTAGGAGTGAATTCAGCTATTAGGCACCAGTCAGCATTATATGCCTCATTGGCAGTCTCAGTAGGCACATCTTGGATGACTATTTGGTTCGTCTCATCTTCATTAGAAGCAAAATCGAGTATAGACCTATAAAACTCAAACTGTGGCATAGCAGAAAGTGCTATTGTAGAATTTTTATCTCTGAATATATAGCGGACTTCTAAGTCTTGATCTTCAGAATATAGTACTAGATCGTAACTATCATATTCATCTTCGTGAGGGACAGGGTGTAACCATAGATCTTCTGGTTGTATATATTGCAGTCCATATTTTTTTAGCTTCTTGTCAAATGCTTTTGTAAATATAAAATCGGTTTGCGCGCATAGACTAGGCACAATAGTTAAGCTACAAATAATAGAAAGTACAGCTAACCTTAAGTACATCTATTAGTTTATTAATTTGAGTGCTGCCGCAGGATCTTCTACAGGAAACTTACATGACTTATTTTGACATACATAGATCATCGTGCGATCAGGTTGTAGCTTGTCCTCCAGGAGTCTTAGAGAACCTTCAGATTTTCCACCTAGGAACATGACATTAGGGAGGTAGTTAACCATCATCGCTTCTCTGGCAGCCTCCGCATCGTCTCCTAGAATCGCTACTTCATAAGGAGGATATGCCATGTCGACAAATAGCTGCGCCCAGTTAGAGTAAAAACTTGGCTGCTCAATAGTTGTCAGAGTAGTATACATATTGGTTAGCATTTGCTCTGATATTTCTAAGTATGCTGGTTTGTAAAGTAGCTCTCCTAGATACTTAAGGTTACGAGCCATGACAGAGTTAGAGCCGGGGATTACATCATCACCTATCTGAGATTTGCGAGCCACTAGGGGAGGATCGATATCAGAGGTGAAGTTAAACATAGAATTAGCCTCATTAAAAAAATGTGCGGTGGCATAATCACAAAGAGACATTGCCTCTCTCAGCCACTTCTCATCAAAGGTTACCTGATACAATGCTATGAATGCATCTATAGTCATGGCATAATCATCCAGAAATCCATTGATACTAGATTTTCCACCTTTATAATTTCTGTTAAGGCGATGATCACTTTGCTTTTGCTTACTGAGAATAAACTCGGCATTTGACAGTGCTTTTTTTAGATAGCTAGGATCTTCTACGGCACTGTAAGCGTCTACATATCCTTTTAGCATAATAGCATTCCATGAGGTAAGTATCTTATCATCTAATCCCGGGCGCTCTCTGGTATCTCTGACCCTCATGAGCGCTTCCTTACCTCTAGTAATTATATCTCTTAACACCTCGATAGTTATGTCTTTTTCTTTTGCTATCGCTTCATCAGTTTGTTTTCTCAGCAGTATGTTATTGCTATGTTCCCAATTACCTGCGGATTCTACATTGTAGTAATCACAAAAAATATCAGCCTCTTCCTTATTAGTGATGGTAGCATCTATCTCTTCTCTTGTCCAGACATAAAACTTCCCTTCTTCTCCTTCACTATCGGCATCTAAGGAGGAGTAGAAACCTCCTTCACTTGACGTCATCTCTCTCTCCACCCATGCTACGGTCTCCCCTATGATCCTTTTATACTCTGGGTCCTTGGTTAGCTTATAAGCCTGAGCATAGAGGCTTACTAGCTGCCCGTTATCATACATCATCTTTTCAAAGTGGGGTGCTTTCCATATCGCATCGGTAGAGTAGCGTGCAAATCCGCCCCCTAACTGATCATAGATACCTCCATACATCATCTTATCTAAGGTGGTCTTCACTGCTTCATAGGCGGTCTGATCACCAGTCAGGTGATGATACTTGAGCAAAAATTCATAGTTGTTAGGCATAGGGAATTTAGGAGATCCCTTACGTCCTCCTTCTTTGAGGTCTATCTGCTTAAGCATCGTCTTACCGATTTTAGTGAGATCGGCTTTGGTAAAGTCCTCATCAGCTTCTATGAGCGCTATATCATCTTGAGATTGTATGCCCTTGGTGAGTTTATCTGCCTGCTCTTCTAATTTGGCATAATCAGTTTCCTTTAGATTTTTGAATTGTTCTAGCACACTCATCCACTGCTCCTTAGGAAAGTAAGTACCTGCCCACACTGGCTTACCATCTGGTAGTGCAAAGGCATTTAGAGGCCATCCACCTCTACCGGTGATTAGATTACATGCACTCATGTATACATCATCTACGTCAGGTCGCTCTTCTCGGTCTACTTTGATGGGTACAAAGTGCTCATTCATAATCTCTGCGACCAGACTATCTTCAAACGACTCATGCTCCATCACATGGCACCAGTGGCAGGCGGCATATCCTATCGAAACGATCAACAATTTGTTTTCTTTCTGCGCTTTCTCTAGTGCTTCTGGGCCCCAAGGGTGCCAATCAACCGGATTGTGGGCATGCTGCAGTAGGTAAGGGCTGCTCTCATTTATGAGTGCATTGGTATGCTTATGATTATGGCTACTAGGGTGTTGAGAGTTCGTTTTACACATGATGAATAAGCTTAAGCTCAGGATAGACAAGCCAAAATTGAGAAACACGGATGATGAAAACTTCATTAATTAAAGTTCGTATTTTATGCTGATCATAATAGCCTTTTAAACATTCTTTAATATCAAATAGTTAGAATAATGAATCGTAATCCTTACTTTAGAAAAAACTGAATATGTTTAATCAGGACCTAAATACATTTTCGTGGCGTACGCTTAATGGCAATAAGATAGAATTACCAATCAAAGAAGCCGTAAAAAATGCGATAATTAGAGAGCGCAAAGAAGGCCACAAACTCAAAGTCTGTATTGGTTCTGATTCTCAAGTCAAGGGACATGTGACAGAATTTGCAAGTGTGATTGTATTCCTCAGAGAGAAGAAGGGCGGATTTATGTTTATCAGTAATTCTAAGGCCACACAGAAAATGACGATCAAAGAACGGATGATTGCTGAAGTAGCCAAGTCTGTAGAAGTGGCTTACGGCATATGCGACTTGCTTGACGAATACGATGTAGAACTAGAAGTCCATGCAGATATCAATACAGATCCTAACTTTCAGTCCAATGTAGCTCTAAAGGAAGCGATGGGTTATATCCTTAGTATGGGATTTGTGTTCAAAGCGAAGCCGGATGCATTTGCCAGTTCTTGCTGTGCTGATAAGATTGTTTCTTGAGGGTGAGGAGCGAGGGGTGAGGTAAGAGGAGCGAGGTAAGAGGTTGTGAAGTGTGAGGTGGTTTGGGGGAAGAGGATTAGGTGATTGGAAAGAAGTTAGATGACACAGTCTAACAGATAGGGAAACAGAGACAGACAGCAATTATTTTTATTTGTATTACGCTTCACTAGCAATCAATGATTAGCTAATCGTCCAGGTAAAGAATCACTCAATTAACGCGTTGGCCGAACGGCTTGCTACATATTAATATATTAACACATTGAATAACTACCACATCTTCTGATTAGACTATCAGTAGATCACCTATAAACAATCCCTCTTAACCTTTCGTTAGTATAATAATTACTGCTACTCATAGCCATAATTGCTATTTTAGCCCTTGAATTTTTAAAATATAAACACCAACACATGAGAAATCTATTTGCCCTAATTGGGGCGTTTTTAGTGACATTTTCTGTGTCTGCTCAGATGAATCAGATCGAATTCACGGAGTTTGACTTAGATAATGGCTTACATGTCATTTTACATAGTGATAATTCTACGCCGATTGTGGCTGTATCTGTAATGTATCATGTAGGATCAAAAAATGAAGTAGAAGGCAGAACAGGCTTTGCTCACTTCTTTGAACACCTACTATTCGAAGGATCAGAAAATATCCCTAGAGGACAATTTGATAAACACATCACCAATAATGGTGGAGCTAACAATGCTTACACCTCACAAGACAAAACCTTTTACTTCGATTTACTACCAAGTAACCAGCTTGAGCTAGGTCTATGGTTAGAATCAGAGAGAATGCTTCACGCAAAAGTAGATATCAAAGGGGTAGAAACTCAGAGAGAAGTAGTTAAAGAAGAAAGAAGACAGCGATATGAAAATCAACCGTATGGTACTTTCTTACTTAAAGCACTAGAAAACTCTTACTCTGATCACCCATACAGATGGGCACCTATCGGATCTATGGATGATCTAAATGCTGCAGTAGAAGCCGATTACAAAAAATTCTACCAAGACTTTTATACGCCAAACAATGCTGTACTGTCAATAGCAGGAGATCTTGATATCGAAGCGACTAAGAAATTAGTGATGAAGTACTTTGGGACTATACCTCAAAAGACTAAAGACATATACAGACCTAGTAGTGCTATGGCTCCGTTAACAGGAGTAAAAAGAGACACAGTCTATGACAACATCCAGTTGCCTGCTGTTATGCAGACTTATCGTATCCCAGCTTTAGGGACCCCTGATTTTTATGCAGTAGATATGTTGTCTACCTTATTAGCAGGTGGTAAGAGTTCTAGGATGTATAAGGCAATAGTTGACGAAAAGCAACTAGCGTTACAGACTGGTAACTTTGCATTTGACCTTGAGCATCCAGGATTAGCGATTGCATTTGGGATAGCTAATCAAGGGGTAGAGCCATCGGCATTAGAAGCAGCCATCGATGAAGAAATTGCTAAAGTTCAAAATGAATTAATAGGAGATGAAGAGTTCCAAAAATTAGTTAATCAGAAGGAGAGTGGATTTATCCAAGGTAACTCTAAGATTGCTGGAATAGCTGAGAGCCTTGCTAACTATCACATGTTCTATGGCGATGCTAATCTCATCAATACAGAGCTAGACAGATATCTAAAAGTGACCAAAGAAGATATTCAGCGAGTAGCGAAAAAATACTTTACGAAGGATAACAGGGTAATACTTACTTATTTACCTAAGCAGAACACTCCTTAATCATTTCAGAATTACGATAATTATTAAAATAGATAAAATGAAAAATATAATATTCATAGCGTTCTGCTCCGTGCTGTTTTTTGCCTGTAGTAAGAAAGCTACTGCGCCAATAATGGAGAACAAGGTAGAGGAAGTTAAAGAAGTGATGACATCTACTGGTGAGGCGTTTAGGAAAACAGCTCCTGGAGCTGCCCCCGCACGTAAAATATCTCTAGGAGAAACTCAGTCATTTGAATTGCCAAATGGATTGACAGTCATCGTCTCTGAGAATCACAAGATACCAAGAGTATCCTTCCAGATGACCTTAAAGAATGAGCCTCTAATCGAAGGCGATCAAGCAGGGTACACCTCTTTTGCCGGGCAGATGCTAAATAGAGGTACTACCTCTAGGACTAAGGCTCAGATCGATCAAGAGATTGATTTCATAGGAGGAAACTTTAGTACTTACTCAACTGGATTTTTTGCTGGATCACTTAAGAAGCATACTGATAAGCTGATGAGTGTAGTCACCGATGTGCTGTATAATCCTTCGTTCCCAGCAGAAGAATTTGACAAGATTAAAAAGCAAACAATATCTGGACTAGCCGCAAATGCTACCGATCCTAATGCCATGATGTCTAACGTAGCCTCTATACTTAACTACGGTAAAGATCATGCCTACGGAGAGATCCAGACAGAAGCAACGACTAACAATATCAAGTTAGAAACGTGCAAAAACTACTTCGAATCATTCTTCGCCCCTAACAATGCCTACCTTACCATAGTAGGGGACGTTACGCCTGCAGAGGCTAAGGTCATGGCGGAGAAATACTTCGGCAAGTGGAAAAAAAGACCAGTAAAACAAATCAAGAATAACACGGTAGCTAGACCTGATGGTACTAAAGTAGCATTCGTTAATAAGGATGGTGCAGTGCAATCTGTGATCAGAGTTACATATCCTATCGATCTGAAGCCGGGTACTCCTGACGTGGTCAAAGCATCTGTAATGAATACCATCTTAGGAGGTGGATTCTCCAGTAGATTGATGCAAAACCTTAGAGAAGACAAGGCCTTTACTTATGGCGCAAGATCAAGCCTCAGCAGCGATCCTGTAGTAGGTAGTTTTAATGCGAGTGCGAGTGTGAGAAACGAGGTGACAGATAGCTCCGTACAAGAGTTTATCCACGAACTAGAGCGTATCGGATCAGCACCAGTAGGCGAAGATGAGCTCAAAGGAATTAAGAGCTATATGGCTGGTGGATTTGCGAGGTCTTTAGAGTCTCCAGAGACCGTTGCTAGGTTTGCACTTAATACGATCAGATATAAGCTACCAGCAGATTACTACGATACTTACTTACAGCGATTAGAGGCAGTATCTGTTGCTGATGTAGAGGCTATGGCTAAAAAGTACATCACTCCTGGCAATGCTAATGTTATCATAGTGGGTAACAAAGATGAGGTTGCCGATAAGCTTACGAGATTTGATAGTGATCAAAAACTAGACTTCTATGACAATGAAGGTAAGGTAATGGAGTACAAGGCAAGTGCTCTCCCTAGTGATATGAACGGTATGCAAGTAGTAAAAGACTACTTAGCAGCTATAGGTGGCGAAGCAGCCATCAAAAAAGTAAATGCCATAAAAGTTGTAATGGCTACTGAAGCGATGGGACAAAAGATCAATATCAGCTCTACTATCAAAGAGGGCAAGCTCGCACTAGTCGTTGGTAATGATATGATGACTTTCCAAGAGCAGAAGTATGACGGTACTAAAGTAATGATGAGTCAGATGGGTAATAAGCAAGTAATGACAGAAGGGCCAATGGTAGATGCTATGAAGGATGAGGTAGATATATTTAGCCAGCTAAACTATCTAGACGGTAAGCATAAGCTAGACCTCAAGGGTATAGAATCTGTAGGTGGAAAAGACGCTTATAAAATAATCGTAGAAAAACCTAGCGGTAAAAAAGCGACAGAATTCTACGATGTAGCAACAAGCTTCTTAGTAAAATCTGTCAGCACTCAAGACGGTGGGCCTCAGGGGCCAATGACCGTAACTTCTAATCTAAGCAACTACAAGGAAGTAGGAGGCATCATGTATGCTCACACTCAAAAAGTAGATGGTATGGGCCCAGCACCCATGACGATGGAAGTAACTACGCTAGAGTTTAATCCAACAGTATCTGATGATCTATTTAAAATAGAAGAATAAGAGCACTTAGGATTTTTTAGATATAAAGGTCATAAATCGCAGGGTTTATGGCCTTTTTTATGTACTGATCATAAGGCTCAGAAATAGTAAATCTGGGGTATATCCCTCCAATCTTTTAACTATAGCTTAGCAAAATAGCCCCTCACCACCCAAAGCTAAGCACTACTAAAAGCTCAATTACTTAAGCTCCTCTAATCAGCCTGCGCCTAATAAAGACAACAGGCCCATTGTCTGATATGAATCTCAAAAGATCAACACCGCTGTGCTAAACTTGTATGGTGTTAAAAAAACCTCAAAGTATTTTTTAGATTTTTTAAAAACATATACATACTAATCTCAATAAGTAAGCTAACCTATAAATAGTAACCTAATCTAGGTAAGAATTACGATACATAACCTATGTAGTATATAAACTATATGAACCATGTGTTTTGTCTGAGCCCTGCAAACCATGCGCTTACGAATAACAAAAAATCCATATCTGAAAACACTTTAAAATCTTCACATATATCAGTCGCATAAGTCATAATAATGATATGATTTATAGATGATGGTAGTCCTCATTTTACACTTTTTTATAATGTCTTTAGATATGGTAATTATTCCTAATTGGTCTGGCTTTGGGGAATAGTTCTTGGTTAATGATGTATGTACAATAGAATACAAAATTGGAATTAGTCCAATCATTCTATACACATCTAAGTAATCCCCCACAGACAAGATAGAGGCGTAAGACCCTTCATCGAAAAACGAATTTTACAATTAAAACCTATTTACATGAGAGCGATTAAAAGCTTTTCTCAAGTTCTACCATTTGTTTGTCTGTTGATGACTTTTGGGTTTTCAACTCAGGTGTTATCACAATGTGATGAAGTAGCAGAAAACTCATTTGATAATTTATGTATCTCACAATCTGGTGATGGTTCAGCTACAGCTGTAATGTCAAATATTCTAGATGTGTATGATTTAGGATCTGGAGCTCCTGGAACAGATGGTACAGGTGATGTTCAAATTACAATGGAAGCAATGGTATGCAATGCTGGATGTGGAGAAGGTAGTGCTTATGATATTGGGGCTTGTATTGGTAGTGGCGGAGGCGCATTAGGCACTACTTCTGATTTCGCAACTGATTTTAACTCTCCTCCAGGTAATGAAACTACTTGTGAAGGTGCAGGAGGCTATGTCATTGTAACTATTGATTTTCTCAATGGTTTTTCTACTACTGCTGCAGGGTTTGATATTCCACAAGGTAGTAACAATGGGGCTTCGGAAGGCTATGAGGGTACATTTGGCTGGGTTACAATGGCAACTGATGCTACTGGAACTCCATTAACTGGATTACCATCAGTAAACATGGCAAACTTTTGCAACTACACTTCTACAGACTATGCAACTACACAAATGTCAACATTTGTAGGCGCAACTGGAGCAGGCTCATGGCAAACAGATTCGCAGAACACAATGCCAAATCAAATTGGGCCAGAAGCATCAGACGCTAATGGTCAGAATATTTGCGGAGTTACACTTCAAGATAATGGTGAAGACACAGCAAGTGGAACAGGACCTGATCAAGGTGTAAGTGCAGCTACCGCTAATCCAAACTTAGGATTAAATCCAACAGACATTATCACACAAGTAAAATATGTTTACTTCTATAGTTCTACACCAAGTATCGATTGTGATGATGACGGTTTGACCGCTGCAAATTCTGATCCTGCGCAAAGCTGGACTGGTTTTGATTTTTGTGGACCGCCACCGCCTCCAGCAGAATGTGGTTCTTGCACAGGAGACAATGGATTATTTATAACTGAAGTTTACTATAATCATCCTGGATCAGATGGTGATTGTGAATACATAGAAATATTTAATGCTTTCAATAACACTATAGATCTTGAGGATTGGGAATTATCTAATGGAATAGATTTTACGTTTCCAGCAGGATCATCAATAGCATCAGGAGAATATATCATACTTACTTTAGATGGATCTCCGTCAGCTAGTTGTGGGTTTAATATTCCTGTTGGCACTCAAGTATTTGACTTTGGTGGTACTTTAACTAATACTTCAGAGACGATTTTACTATCTAATACTTGTATACCTACTGGAGATGAGTATAGCTATAGTATCACCTATGACAACGATAACGGAGGTAATGGTGATGGTAATGCTTATTACATTCCTATAGACGGATCAGCACATGTAGGTGCACCTACTACTATAGGCAGTGGTAATTGTGGAGGCTGTGATGTTGCGTATGAATGTATTGCATCATGCCCAGATCTTACTGGATTAACAGATGGGATGCTTGATATAGGTGTAACAGAAAGTACCTGCATCGAGTTTGAAGGAACACCTTCAGGAGGAGAATTAACAGCTCCAACAACAGCATGTCCAGAGGAGTCTTCTTTGAGGTATTCAATAGACGGAGGTGTCACATGGACAGAAACTCTTCCAACATACGATCAAACTACAGCAATCACTATAGATACAAGGTGTGAGTGTGATCAGGATGCAACAGTAGTAAGTCCTACTTCATCAGTGACAACGGTACCTGGTGAATGTCCAGAATGCCCAGATTTATCTGGCATAGCAGAAAATGACCTACAAGTTAATATTACGGAGAGTACCTGTATAGTCTTTGGAGGTAACAATTCTGGTGGTGAAATTAGTGCTCCTACTATGTCTTGCCCAGATGGTTCTACTTTAGAATATTCAGTAGATGGTGGTGCATGGACAACAACACTACCTAGTTACAACCAAAATACCTCGATAGAAATAAATACTAGATGTATCTGTGATGCAGACCCAGATGTTATAAGTGAAGAATCTTCAATAACAACAGATCCTGGAGAATGTCCAGCTTGTCCAGATTTAAGTTTAATAACATCAGAAGATTTAGATATAATAGTAACTGAAAGTACTTGTGACGAACCAGCAGGTCCACCAACGGGTGGGGTGATTGAAGCACCGATGATGACTTGTCCTACTGGATCAACTTTAGAGTACTCAGTAGATGATGGTGCATGGACAACTACATTACCGATCTACGATCAAGCTACTGCAATAAAAGTAGAAACTAGGTGCGCATGCGATGAAGATGATACAGTACTAAGTGCTGAATCCTCTGTTACGACAGTACCTGGCGTATGTCCAGACTGCCCAACTACAGATGCAGGCCCAGATAACGCTATGGATATATGTATGAACGCAACTGAGATATTAGTTGATTTAGATGCATTACTTGTAACAACTGATGCTGGAGTATTTACAGAGACTTCTGGTACCCCATCAGGCGTAAGTTTAGCAACTACGACAGCCGTAGATTTTGCTGGAGTTGCTGCAGGTACTTATACTTTTGCATTTACAACTACAGTGCCTGAGACTTGTACAGCAGATGAGGCGATCATAACAATTGTGGTCGAGGCATTACCTGCGGTTGTATTCCACACAACAGAAAACTCCTGTGATAACTCCTGTGCTAATACCATTTCATTAGACTTAACTGATCTAATACTTCCAGGTAGTTATGCATGGACGGGTCCAGGAGGATTTACCTCTGATATGCAGATGATAGGTGGTGTAGACGATTGTCTAGTAGAAGGCACTTATACCCTAGAGTTCACAGATGCAAATGGATGTGTCAATACTGGATCAATAGACTACGATCCGATGGTATGCGACTTCGATCTTGCACTAACAAAAGTATATACCACAACCGGTGTAGTGACACCAAGTGATGTGATCACATTTGATATCACGGTAATAAATCAAGGTGATGTAGAAGCTTATGACGTAGATGTGCTTGACTATTATCCTGCTGGCTGTCTGATATATGGATCAGCAGTCTATGCTTCTGATACGGGAGGAGGTCCTCCACCATCAGTCACAGACAACGGCACAGGAGCATTTACGATTTCTAATATTGCTATGGGGACAGAGGTAGTGGTAACGCTCACCTTTACGATAGATGCAAGCTGTACAGAAACAGAAGTAACTAATAATGCAGAGATAGTAGGAGGCTCATTGACAGAGGGAGGAGATGACGCAATAGATTCTGATTCTACACCAGGAGATAATAGTACTTCACCACCAGATACTGAAGATGATGATACAGCAAACGAGATGGGTGGAGATGACTTTGACCCTGCCACTTTTATAATTTGTCAATCAGGTTGTGACTTCCCTTGGGATGGAAACGAGTAATGGTTTTCACCATAAAGAATAAAGCGTAATGAAAAATTCAAATAAAGAAAACAAAATTAAAAACCACAATTCGATGAGAGTTTTTAAACAATTAATATTCACTTCCATTTTTGCAATCACACTGATAAGCCAGTCTATGGGGCAGTGTGCTAATGTATGTGATGTTCAGTTTGGTGAAGGAGATGGTTTCTTCGATGCACCTACGTTTACAGATGTTTCTCCAGGAGGAGACATTGATATAGTAGACGGTAGCAATCCTACTTTTTCAGGTATGTATGACGTACTAAACTCTTCAAACATGATGTGTATGGGAGGAACTGATGGTGAAAATGATTTCACGATGGATTTCGAAGTTGAGCCCTTTTACGACGTATATGGCGGAGGGGTATTCACTGCAGGTGTCGGAAGTGATGTCCATGATATAGAACAATCATCTTCAGGTTTCAAAGGAACAAACGTTACTGGAAATACTGCCACAAATGCAACTTCAACGGGAGATGTAAGCTGTTATAATATTTCTGTTTGTTTTGCTATACCTCAAGAAGCGCAAGATGTTACAGTAAATGTTAATAGTATAAATACAGCAGGAGAGTCATTTGAGTCAACGGCAATTGTATTTTATGATGCTGCATGTAATCCTTATGGAACTGCAACCTATAATGGTTTTTGGGCAACTGATCCAGAAGGTTCTAACGGTGGTACAAATACAACAACGCCTAATGCTTCAAATGCAGTATATACAATAACAGGAACAGGTGTTTATGTTGCATCTGATGTTTCTGTAATAGATATTTCAAACCCAATGACTCCTGTAGCTGCATCCAATACTGGAACAAATAACTATGACCCCAACGCAAGTGTTGACGGGGGATTAGCAGCTACTGCTTTAGTAGGAGGATTTAATTTTAAAGTATGTTTAGAAGATGTAGCCACAACCGATATAGATGATGAGCAAACTGAAACAAGAACTTTATTTACTAGTACTTTAAATGGTGTAGACATTTGTTTAGACCCACCACCAGCTTGCGCAGATGATATAGCAACTGCAGCTACACCTGTAGCAGTAGTAATGTCAGAGAGCATGTGTATGGTAGACGGAACAACAAGCGGAGGAGTAATAGAAGCACCGACTACGATGTGTCCATTCGCATCTACTTTAGAATATTCAACAGATAGTGGTTCTACATGGAGTACTACTTTACCTACATATAATCAGACAACAGCGATTACAGTAATGACAAGATGTGTATGCGATGATGATGCAGATGCAGTCAGCCCTACAGCGATGGTCACTACAGTTCCAGATCCATGCCCAGAAGCATGTTCAGACGTTACAGCTACAGCAGTAGCAGTCTGCGCAGACGCAGATGGCCTCGGTGCAGACCAAAACATGTACTACATAGAGCTGGAAGGTGCAGATGCCACTACGCATACGATCACGGTATCAGGAGCGCCAGCAGGACCAGTTGTTTCCGGTACATCGATGTTTTATGGACCTATCGCACACTCAGGTACGGGTACAGCGACTACGACGATTACAATTACACAAAACGATAATACAGATTGCATGACAGAGCTTGTGATCTCAGAAGTGATATGCGGATTCGGTATAGATCCTGATGGAGATACAGATGGTACGATGGATACGGAGCTACATGCTTCAGGTCCTGGTTGTGCTTGTGAAAGTCCTGTGGATGATATGGCAGGTTTTATATTAGCACAAGCTACTCCAGGCTCATTTGATGCAGCGACTACTCAGATGGTTTATTTATTGACCAATAATGCAGGTACTATACTCGAAGCTAACCAGACAGGATACTTTGATAACAGTGGCGCTGGATTGGGTAATGGTAATTATACGGTAACAGCATATAATTTTTTAATAGCTGATGTTCCTTCGCCACTTCCTACAGGAGATATAGATGATTTTGATGTGGAGGGCTGTGGTACATCTTGCGGAATAGCTAGTTATACGATCAATTGTGAGTGTGATCTAGCTTTACCAGACGCGTGCTTCTTAGAGATATCAGATATCTCACCAGTCTGCAATGACGACGGGACTTACTGTGTAGTAGTTTCGTTTGAAGCTATGAATCCGGTATCACCAGATTACTTTGTCACCATCGCAGGTGTACAGTACGGACCTTTTGCTTATACGGCGGTAACTTCTCAGACTTCACCACCGATATGTAACGATAATTTTGTTGCAGATGGGGATGTTAATATTATGGTGACAGTAGAAGACGGAGCAAGTGTCGGACCTCAAGATGGAGCACCGTCATTAGTTATCACTGCCATTTTACCTAATCCTAATGGAGGTGGTTGTCCTGCGGATCAAGAAGAATACGTAACTATATTAAATAATACATGCTCTGATATAGATCTGTCTGGATTTTTAATAAACGACGAGGTAGGTACTAAAGCAACTATACCGGCAGGTACTATATTGTCGGGTAATACTTCTATGCAGTTTACGGTCAGTGGCTTTAATAATGGTGGCGATACAGCATTCTTAATAGACCCGGCTGGTAGCATAGTGAGTATGCTAGGTTACTCTAGCTCTTCTCCATGTGTGGAGGTTACAGTTGATCCAGCTAGTTACGAACCTGCGGACTGCACAGAAGCAACAGTAGACTGTAGTGACAACGGCTTATTTAACGAGATAGAGTGTGCGATTAACTGTGGTAACATAGCCTGCAATAATAAGGTACAAGTATCTCTAGGAAATGATTGCACACAGTGCATCACACCTGATATGATATTAGAAGGTAACTACCCGATAGGATTTGATAATTATACGGTAGTCATATCTGATGCTAGTGGTAACCCGATTTCACCAGATGCTAGCTGCGTAGGCCTTGAGCATGCAGGGATGGAGCTAAAAGTAAGTGTGCAGTGTGGAGAGAATTCATGCTGGGGAGTATTACAAGTAGAAGATAAGTTACCACCGCAAATAACTAACTGTGCACTCATCCAAGATAGTCTAGAGATGCAATTAGGAACGACACTCTCTTGTGCAGATCTAGATGAAAACTGGGATGTAACGGTTGATTTGCCAGATTCTTTAATTGTAGAATGTAATACTGATTTCACCGTAACCACTGAGCAAGGGCTAACTGGCGATATGTGCGATACTGATTACAGATGGACTAAAAGATACATCATTGATTTTCCTCAAGCACATGGTGGTAGAGATACGGTACATGCTTGCGTGATTAGCTTACAAGTGACTCCTATATCGCTGAGTGATATCATATGTCCAGATGACCAGGAGGTAAGTTGTAGAGCTACTGATATAAGTCCAGAAGTGATCTTTGCAAGCTACAGTGACACCACTGATGCCTTTGCAATCACTCAGGCATATCCTTATATAATCAATACTGCTGGTGATACCGTACAGCTCACCTCTGAGCACTGCAATATCTTAAGCAGCTATGCAGATACAGAGCTTTCTATTTGCCAGTTCAAAAGAAAACAATTAAGAAAATGGACCTTTATTGATTGGTGTACCTCTCAGGTAAGAGTATGTGATCAGGTGATCAAGATGATCGATAATGAGGCCATCATATGTGTAGCTCCTCCAGAGTTTGATATTCCGTTAGGCTCACACTGCCTAATAGATTCTACGGTACTGCCGACTACGATATCGAGAGGAGAGTTAGTAATATACTCAGGCTGTGCTAATATAATAGACACGACCATATTCTATAAGTCTAAAGCAGCTACTAGAGAAGCGATAGATGATAGTCCATTTGCTTTAAAAGCAATCAAGAAGTCTGATGGTACGTTTATCTTGCCACCAGTAGAAGCACCTTTTGATTCTATATGGTTAAAGTATGAATTTACGAATGCTTGTGGTGAGACCTGCTCAGCATTCACAGAGGCACGAGTGATAGATAATACGCCGCCGACACCAGTATGTAATCCTGATGTGGTAGTAGCATTCAGTGATCTAGAGAGAGGAGATGACGGACTAGTAAAAATATTTGCTGAGGCATTTGATGCAGATTCTCATGACAACAGTTGTGGCCCCGTATACTTTAAGATAGTAAGACATGCAGAGCTTAATGGCGCTCCAGATGGCTATTGGAATAACTCAGGACCGCACGGTGGGCCAGATTACTCCTTACCACCGATTGCTAATATCAATCGATTCTGCGATAGTGCTAATGGGGATGATTTTGGAGATGTCATACTTAATGGCAGCCAGTTAGTCAGTACAGGTAATCAGTTTTGGTTTGATGATCATATCAAGTTGTGCTGTACGGATGATAATTTTAAAGTCATGATGAGGGTGTTTGATGTAGACCCAGGAGCTGGGCCAGTAGATCCTCGTAGAATGCACTCAGAGCCTACTCGTATCGATAGTACTACAGAGATAATAGACAATGATCTTTTCGGTCACTTTAATGATTGCTGGGTAGATCTAGAGGTACAAGATAAGACACAGATACTCGGTGCTTGTTTACCATTTTCATTGTTCTGCGATGAGTATCCAGACAATCCGATGGATAACGCTCCTCAGATCAATATGACTTGTAGCGATGAGAATGTAAGATTGATAAGCAGAGATAGCACTAACATCAGTGAGTGTGGTAATGGCTTGGTGATCAGAGATTGGTTTGCTAGAAGAAGCAGTGGCGAAGAAGTAAAAGTATGTACACAATCCATAGTGCTACAGTCAAGAGCGTTTGATCCATTTACTATCAAATGGCCTAAGTCATATGTAGATGGTACCGAGACTGGAAGACATTTATACAGAGATACAATCAATGACATCTGTCTAGACAGCATCTATCAAGTACCATTAGGTGGTGCATTAGATTGCTCTGATGAGGTCAACTCTTGCGAGCCTACTTGGGACAGGACGGCATGTAGTCTGTTGGGGATGAGCTCCTTAGATGATACCTTATTTGTAGATGGTGATGCTTGTATGAAGATCATTCGTACATGGAGTGTGATTGACTGGTGTATCTACAATGAGAATACAAGCAGAGATAATAGTGATAACAGTGACAAATTTGAAGCACTCTTAGATGATTGTGAAGACAACTGTGATCTAGACAATGTATACTTCAGGTATGCGGATGTAGATGTAGACGGATTCTACACCTATCAGCAAGTACTTAAGATAGTAGACGATCAAGCACCCGTATTATCAGGTTGCAGGACAAGGAATATAGGCATTACTGAAGGCTGTACCATAGAACTCAATATCAGTAAAACAGCAGGGGATGGCACGGGCTGTGGACAATCGTTCCTTAAATGGATCGCCATACTACAAGATACCAGCGGAAGGACCCTTGGTACCTATCCTGGAGTGACCGATAATCCTGGCACTTATCAGGTAGAGACTAGAGCTGTACCTCCAGGGATATACAATGTGACATGGATCGTAGAAGATGCCTGTGGCAATGAGAGTACCTGTGAGGAGCAGTACATAGTAGAAGATGCTAAAGCACCGACACCGATCTGTGTAAGAGATCTATCGACAGCACTGATGCCTAGCACGGGTAGCTTAGCGATATGGGCAGTAGACTACGACCTTAAGTCTGAGGATAATTGTGTCGCACCTACCTTCTCATTCTCTCCAGACTCTATACAATCAGGTATCACCCTGACTTGTGATGATATGGATGGATTCGAAGCGAAGACTTTTGCACTTAAGGTGTATGTATTTGATGATGCTGGTAATGCAGATTTCTGTGTAGTCAGCTTACGAATCGACTCTAAAGATATCTGTGGCGGTACGGGTGAGGGAGGATCAGCAGCTATTATACAAGGACACATTGCTACCGAGGACGGTGAGATGATATCAAGTGCTCAAGCGATGGTTAATACTAATCTGCCAGAGTATCCGCATATGATGATGACTCAGGACGACGGAGAGTTTGCCTTCGGAGATAATCCATTAGCTTATGATTACAATGTTTCTATAGAGAAAGATGGTGATGATGTGAATGGGGTAAGTACGCTTGATATCGTATTGATACAGAAGCATATACTCGGAGTTAGTCTATTAGACTCTCCATACAAAGTGATAGCAGCCGATGCTAATAATGATCAAAGAGTAAGTGCATCAGATCTTGTGCAGATCAGGAAGTTAGTGCTAGGAGTGACAGAATCTTATCCGACTAATAGTAGCTGGAGATTCGTAGATGCAGATCAGACATTCAGCTCGATCTACAATCCGTGGCCATTTACAGAAGTCCTTAATCTAGGTAATCTTAATGATCATATGATGAATGAAGACTTCGTAGGAGTCAAGGTAGGGGATGTGAATGGTAATGTATCTGCTAATAGCAGGCCTAAACCAGAAGTAAGATCTGCAGGAATACTTGCCTTCCATATCGAAGACAGAGAGGTGAAAGCAGGAGAGGAGTTTAGTGTAGCTTTCTCAGCGGAGAATTTTGATCAAGTATTAGGTTATCAAATGACATTGTCACATGATGGACTTACAACTATAGGCGTATCTAGTAATGTAATCGAGATGACCGCTTCTAATGTAGCCACCTTTGACGATCACCTAACGATGAGTTGGAATAGTGAGAATAGTGTAATTGCAGATGAGGCGTTATTCAGCATTCAGTTTAGAGCAGATAGAGATATGAGAATATCAGAAGCACTATCTATCAATTCTAGAAAGACAGCAGCAGAAGCGTACTTCTCGGAGTCACTTACTATCTATGACATCACACTAAGTACAGATGGAATAGTCAATAACCAAACGGCTGTAGAATCAGGCTTCTCATTACACCAGAACCAACCAAACCCATTTGTAAGTGAGACAACGATCTCATTCGTATTACCGGAGGCAAACGAAGCTTCGCTTACGATAATGGATGTGACTGGTAAGTTGATTATGAAGATCTCAGATATCTATCAGAAAGGATACAACGAAGTATCTCTAAGAAGTGATGAGATCCAGTCTAGTGGAGTGATATACTACCAGTTAGAGAGTGGTAAGCACATAGCTACTAAGAAAATGATAATTATTGAATAGTATCCACTAAGCCGCAATGGCTTTAGATACTAAGGAAGATAGAATTTTTTAATACGATTTGAAAGGGCTGATCGGACGGGATCAGCCCCTTTCTAAAAATTTTAAAAGGAAGAAACCAAACCTGTCAACAGCATATCGCTATATAGACAGTAGAAGATAGAATTTTTTAATACTAAGGGGTTGTTCGGACGGGAACAGCCCCTTTTTTTATTCCTAGTTTTCTCTTCTAGAGTGCATTATACTTTTAATGGTAGAGGATCAACCCGATATGGAGGAGTTTCCACCTATGGCACCATATTGAATAGAACTGATAAAAGAGTGCTCTAGCTTAAGCCAGCCTTCACCAGTCTTATAGAAGGATCCGACTGGGGTTAATACAATAACTTAGGTGCTAAATAGCTGGTCAAATAACTAACCAAATAGTGATCTAAATAACCCTGAAATACCACGAATATTGACTCAAATAGAAGAGCCAAAAATCCGAATCTCCAACCCTGTATTTCTCTCAATCTTACGTCAAACGAAAGACCCATTTTACGCCACAACAAAAACTCATCCACTTGGCATGAAAAGCACTTCTTTATAAAACACATAATCATTCATAACTATATGATTATCAATGTCTTGAGAATGCTATTTGGAAGTTAAGATCTCTATAAAATGTATAGTAATAAACACATAAATATAATCTGCATGTCTATCCTTTCTACATCATAATTAGGAGCTTATAGATACCTCTTTTTTATATGTGTGATCACATTAATTGAATACTTAATACGACCTGCTTCTTGGACTAATTTTTGGCTTTGTGTAACCACAAGCGACAAGTATGCGCTGTTAGTATTTTCTAGCTGAGCATCTGTAGCAAAACGAATTTTACATTAATACCAAATCGATGATTAAATCATTACTTGCACGAGTAAGTGCTACAATTGTATGTGTCCTATGTCTAGGACTATTCGGAGTCAATACAATCTCCGCTCAGAATTCCATCACAGGTACGGTGTGCGAAGACACTAACATGAACAATATGTTCAACGCAGGTGTCGACGATGACTTTGCAGACATCACCGTCCAATTATTAGATTGTACTACTGGTGCTATCTTATTTACAGACGTAACTAACTTTCAAGGAGAGTATGAGTTTACGGGTCTGAGTGATGGGTGTTATGATCTTAAGTTTGTAATTCCTGATGGTTATTGCGTCGTTCCTGATTCAGGGGATAAAAGCGGTGAGTATACTTTTAATTTAGCTGGGGATACTCAGACGATTAGGAATATCTGCTTTGCGCAAGTATCTAGTGTCTCAGGATTTGCGTGGAGAGATGCGCAAGGAGATGGAGTATTTTCAGGAGAGTCAGGATTAGGTAATGTAATTGTTACCTTATCTGGTACGGATGGATTTGGTGATGCTATCAGTGTTTCTACGAGTACTGATAAGACAGGCGCTTATTCATTTGAGGATTTATGTGCCGGAGATTATGCATTAAGTTTTGCTACTCCAGCAGGATTCTTCATCACTAGTCAAAATGTGTCTGGAACAGATACGAGTAATGACAGTGATATAGCTCCTGACGCAACTGGAGCAAACGGAACAGTTGCTTCTTTCCCATTAGCACCCAATGCAACGGCGGATAATATCAATGGAGGATTTGTAAGATGTAACTTGAGTTTCATCCAAGGAGAATTTGCATTTTGTAATGCAGATCTCGCTTTCACTGAGACTTATCAAATAGAAACACATGGACTTGGTACGTACGAATGGTTTTTGGATGGTACTCCAATTGCAGGAGCTACAAGCAATGTAGTAGATATAAATTTCCCAGCAGGTCCGGGTGTTTATACCATATCATTTGATTATTCTCTAGGTGGGACAGTAGTATGTGAGCAAGAATTTGAAGTAGGTATAGTGGATCCGCCAGCTAGTAATGTCCTTGCCTGTAATAATGCAGTCAATCTATCTCTTAATACAGACTGTATGTTGCTGGTGCAACCAGATATGTTATTAGAAGGGAGTATTGCTAATGATGCAGGATATACTGTAGAGTTACAAGATGTAGAGGGCGACTCGATCTTACCATCTAACATGGCAGGATTTGAGTATGCAGGCAAGACACTGATCGGTAAAGTCACTCATATATGCACCGGTAACTCGTGCTGGGGAAGCATAAATGTAGAAGACAAAAATATACCAAAAATTAATTGTGTAGTTAAAGATGTTAACTGTGGAGACGATATATCACCAACACTACCAGGAGTAACTACCTTTAATTTCAATGCAGCAGGAACAACAGACGAAGCTGAAATATTTAACTCACTAGTTAACTGGCCGATAACGGGAAGTGGTTGTGGAACTGTATTAAACAATAACTGCTATACTATAGAAACGATAGGACTCTGCGGTCCTTCTACCTTATGTTATGAAGATGTAGTAGGAGCGTTAGATTGCGAACAACCTGATTTTAGTCAAATCGTATCTAGAATATGGACAATCACTACACCATCTGGTACAACTAATACTTGTACAGATGAAATAAGATTCTTAAAACCCGACCTTGATGCACTCGATTTTCCCCCGCATGCTACTGGCGATGATGCCTTAGATTGTAGATTTGGGGTGACCACATTAGACTCTATATTAGATGCTAGATACTTTTTACTGCTACCTAATGGCAATCCAGATCCTGCATCCCCTAATCATGATTTATCTGTAGGTGGCTTAGATTCACAATGTGATAGATTAAAAACAACTTATACAGACCAGCGATTTGGCGATTGTGATGGCGCTTATAAACTTCAGCGTACTTGGATAGTCTTAGACTGGTGTACGTCTGAGATCAGAGATAGTGTACAGATTATAGAAGTAGCGCAGAGAGGAAACATCGTATGTGTAGCACCACCAGAATTTGAAGTGCCAGCTACGACTAATTGTTCAGATGCCTTTGATGTACCTCCACCGATCATTGTATTCCCAGGTTGCTCAGCGATCACTAACATCAGAGTAGGATACAAAGTAGCAGAAGATGCAGGAGGCTGTGAGGATAGAGCATTTACATTTACTGGCGTAACAAGGAATGCTGATGGTACCTATAGGATACCCAATGTAGATAGACCTACTAACATGATATGGATAGGCTATGTAATCGAAAATGAATGTGGACAGACCTGTACTTCTTGTACGGAGGTGACTTTTGTAGATGCTGAAGAGCCAGTGGCAGTATGTGATCAGCATACCGTTGTGAGTCTTAATGATCAAGGTATGGCTTGGGCTTCACCAGAGGCATTTGATGATGGTAGTTGGGATAATTGTGGTTTAGATCGCTTAGAAGTAATGAAGCTTACAGGGTCTGACTGTGGAGAGCCAAGAGAGTTTGCTAGTAAAATAAAATTCTGCTGTGAGGATATCGGACAAGAGGTACAGATCTTAGTAAAAGTTATAGATAATGTAGGCTTAGAAAATACTTGTAAGTCAACAGTAGAAGTTCAAGACAACTTTACACCTACCTTACTATCCTGCCCATCAGATGTTAATGTCAATTGTGACATAGATCCTATGGACCTAAGTAGCTACGGATCTCCAAGCTTTGACGGCGTATGTGATGTAAATATTAAAGCAGATACCACTATCAATATTAATGATTGTGGAATCGGAACTATAGTAAGAAGATGGAATGGTGTAAATTCAAAAGGCAATTCAGCAACTTGTACACAAACGATTAATGTAGGTCGGTTAAATCCATTTGATGAAAATGATATCACATGGCCAGAGAATTTTGACGGAGAAGGATGTTATGAGTCTTCTAATCTAGATCCACGTAATCTACCAGATAGTATCGGTCTACCAATCATAGCCATGACCGATTGTGCAAGGATATCATTTGATTATGAAGATTTAGTCTTGACATCAGACGAAGCATGCGTTAAGATCATAAGAGAGTGGACCGTACTTGATTGGTGCCAGTATAATGCTAATCAGTCTACCGGTAGATTTGTATACAATCAGATCATTAAATTACATGACACACAAGATCCATCGATCACTCAAGGATGTGGTAGCATACCAGTTACAGATCCTCTTGATGATAACTGTCAAGTACAGTTAGATATAAGAGCTGCTGCGACGGATGACTGTACACCTGATGATGAAATAAGATGGTCATATCTATTAAGAAATACAGAGACCAATCAAGAGTCATCTGGATTTGGTAATGATCTAAGTGGCTTATATGATATCGGTAACTACCGTATTACCTGGACTGCAACAGATAATTGCGATAATGAAGTAAGCTGTACTCAAACCTTAACGGTAGAAGATACTAAAGCGCCAACACCATACTGCTTAGGTGATATCGTAACGGTACTTAATCAGAATACTAAGTCTGTCGAGATATGGGCTAGCGATTTTGTGACAGGTAGCGCAGACAACTGTGGACCTAAAGAGAACAGTGTAACGATAGCCTTCTCAGAAGATAGATCAGATACTAATATCTTGATAGATTGCTCAGACTTCACAAGTGAAGAGTATGAGCAAAGTGTAAGAGTGTATGCTATCGATAGAGCAGGCAACTTCACCTACTGCGAGGCGAGACTAATTGTACAAGACAATCATGACTTATGCGAGATACCTACACAAGGTGGCGGTGGTGATACGATAGTTTGTAATGTTGTAGGAGGAGAGCTATTGACTATCGAGACAGATACTACTGAAGTAACAGTATGTGTAGTAGACACTATAAGTGATGCCGTAATTGTAAAAGTATGGGAGGAAGTAGGAGATAATTCTACTTACATTCTTACAGATGCTGATGGTAATATACTAAGAGTAACTAATGAGCTAAGGTTTGAGTTTGAGGGTACTGGTGCAGGGACTAACTTCATATATCATGTAAGTTCTATCGGAGATGTAGCTGGTCTAGAAGTAGGGTCTAATATTGCTGATCTTGACGGTTGCTTTGAGCTATCTAATGAGCTTAGAGTCAATAAGATAGATGGTGATTGTAATACCACTCAAGAAGAAGGGAGATCTGCAATCATCGCTGGTCATATCTATACGGTAGATAACCAGATGGTAGATGGCGTTGAAGTAAATGCTTACAGTGACGAATCAGCATATCACCAAAGCTTGGATACCGACCAACAAGGTAATTTTGCCTTCCCTGAGTTAGAGATGTATAAGGATTATATGGTGGAGGCTACTAAGATAGACAACCATCTTAACGGAGTGTCAACACTTGATCTAGTATTGATACAGAGACACATCTTAGGATTAAAACTGCTGGACTCACCATTCAAAGTAATAGCAGCAGATGCTAACAATTCAGCATCAATATCTGCTTCTGATCTTGTATTAATTAGAAAGTTAATCCTAGGAGTGGTAGAAGAGTTTCCTAATAATGATGCATGGAGATTCGTAGAGCATAGCCAAGAATTTACAAATGAATATAATCCGTTCCCTTTTAGAGAACAGATAGAATACTATGATTTACAATCTAATGAGATGTCTGCAGACTTCGTAGCAGTCAAGGTAGGTGATGTAAATAACACCGTACGGGTCAATAATCTGACGCAGACAGAAGTAAGATCAACGAATAAGAAATTAGTAACTAAAGCGGCTAAGATACAAGGAAACATATTTATGATTCCAGTACATGTAGAAGAGTCAAGCACTATTGCAGGGGTACAATTTACCCTTGACCTAGGTAGATCATTCACTTATAAAGGAGTGAGCGGTAAGCAGCTAAAAATAACAGAAGGTAACATCGGTCAGATCTCAGATACAGAGATCACCCTTAGTTGGAATACAGATAGTGATGACCTATCAATAGATGCAGATGAGCCATTATTCTACCTGATCGTAGAGTCTAATGATCCTGCTAAAAGTAAGGTCGAAGAGATACAGATGAACTCCACTATAACTTCTGCAGAACTATATGAATCAACGCAAGAGGCGTATGGCCTTGAGCTGGTACATGAGTTTTCATCAGATATAGTTACCGTAGAAGGAGAGTTTAAGCTATATCAAAACGTACCGAATCCTTTTGCAAATGAAACAACGATTAGTTTTTATCTGCCAAAGAGAGAGCAAGTAACGATGAGATTAATTGATATCACGGGTAAGGTAGTATTGTCACAAACGGCTACTTACAACAAAGGTGAAAATCAAATCATAGTCAACTCAAAAGAAATAAATACACAAGGTGTCCTTTACTACCAATTGGAGACTGAATCGAATATTGCAAACATGAAAATGATTGTATTGAAGTAACGGTTTTTAGGAGGATGTCGGCTTGTGCTCAAGGAAACAAGAGCGTAAGCACATCCTTTTTTAAAACACCCTTGCTTAAGTTAAATTCCTAATAACCGTAATTATTAAAAAACCGAATCGATGACAGAAATAATTCAAAGGCTAAAAAGATCGGACCTTCTAGAGAGGTATAGCCTTAGTGCACTTCTAGTCATGATGTTAACCATTCTAATGTGTATCCTGGCAGTCAGTAGTGTCAGAGCGCAAGGTGGATTAGCATGTGACAATCTTGTCAATGTAAGCTTATCTGGTACAGATTGTAACAGCGAAATTACCGCTGGTATCATCTTAGAGTCAAGCAATATTGACAATGATGATTATCTAGTCAAAGTATGTGACGCAGATGGCGTAACTATCTCAGGTAGCCCTACAGTGACTAGTGCTAATGTGGGTGATCTACTACAAGTAAAAGTAGAACGAATAGCCACTGAAGAGTCTTGCTGGGGAAATATCAGGATAGAGCTAAAGCCTGTATTTGCTAATTGTATTGGAGGAGTAATCGTACCAGAAGATGGCAATAGTGACAACGTAAGTATAATACTCACTTGTGGTCAACTGGACTCCTTAGAACGCTTAGCAGTACCCATGCTACAAGGTAATTGTAGTACTGTAAAATTAGATACTTCTTTCACTGATGAGTTTACAAGTAGATGCCATTCTAATGCTTACATAGATTTAATTACTAGAACATGGATTGTAAAAGATCCAAATGGAAAAGAAGGGACTTGCGATCAAATCATAGGAATACAAAGACCGACATTATCAAGTGTAGTATGGCCTCCGCATTATGATAGTGATACTCTAATCACCGAAGATGATGCGCTTTATGATACACGCAGAATGAGACTGTCCTGTGACTTCGTTGTGGATACGGCAGGCAACGTCATAAATGTAGGCAGTACTATTTTTAATGCTGATGGTAGCCCATCTCCTGAGACGACAGGTTTTCCAAGTGATATATCATGTAGAAACATTCAGTTTGCTTATAAAGATGTATTTATACCGATATGTGGGAGTGGATTTAAGATATTAAGAGAGTGGAGTTTATTAGACTGGTGTAGTGGTAACGTTATTAAGTATCACCAGGTAATCAAGTTAGTCGATGACAGAGGCCCAATAGTTACTTGTCCTACTGATGATATAATTGTCAATACTGATCCATGGGCCTGCACAGGTACTTTAAATCCTGTCCCTGATCCGATACAGATATTTGATTGCTCTGCCACAAGCTATACGGTAGCTTACAAACTAAGAGATGATGATGGAAATCCATTTGAGAATCCCATTACAGATAATGTGATTGATAATGGTAATGGCACCTTTGGGATTAGTGATCTTCCAGTAGATACCACTTGGTTAGTTTATACCATAACAGACGCATGTGGATTTTCTACACAGTGCTTTACAGAGATAGTGGTAGAAGATACCAATCCACCAAATGCAATTTGCGAGCAACATACAGTTATCTCACTAGATATAATGGGTATGGCAAAAGTTCCTGCGGGAGTATTTGATGATCATAGCTATGATAACTGTGGAGTAGTAAGATTTGAGGCCAGAAAAAAAGAGGAGACTATCTATCAAGATACCCTAAAATTTGACTGTTCAGATATGGGACCTGATGGTGTCAGAGTAGCTATGAGAGCTTATGATGCTACTGGTGCCTTCGGCGAGTGTTGGGTAGTGGCTAAGGTTCAAAATAAGCTAGTGAATGTACTAGAATCTTGCCCTGCACCATTCACGGTTAATTGTGATGATTCTACCGATCCATCTATCACAGGAAGACCAGTGCTAGACCAAAGTTGTATCACAGCAACAATGGAGTTTGAGGATGTTGACTTCTTACAATGTGGAGAAGGAAAAATTGTTAGGACATGGACGATTACAGATTTTCAAGATGAAGTGCAGACTTGTATTCAGGAGATTACTGTGGCAGATACAGATCCATTTACAGAGTTAGATATCAAGTGGCCAGACCATGAGGATATTGATGGATGTACCTTATCAGATACAGATCCTGACCAAACAGGAAGTCCAGAATTTGTCAACTTAGACTGTGTAGATCTAAGCGTAGGTTATGAAGATGAGCACTTTGAACTAATAGATGGTTGCAAAAAAATAATAAGAGAATGGACAGTTATAGACTGGTGTAGATATGATGCAGATTTTCCATTATCAAGGACAAGATGGTCATATTTCCAATCGATTAAAATATCAAATTCTCAAGGACCGGCATTCGTTGCTGGCTGTGATACCCTTAATATAGATGCAGGAGATGATTGTATGGCTACTGTTACGTTAGCTGCAACAGCATCAGATGATTGTACACCTGAGATGGATCTCAATTATAGATGGGAACTAGATGTAAATTATAATGGAGTATTTAGAAGAAGTAATTCTGGAACAGGATCTACTGAAACTCGAGACTTTAATATAGGGACTCATGCCATCAAATGGTTTGTAAGAGATGAGTGCGGTAATGAGGAGATTTGCACTCAAGTATTTCATGTTATCGATACCAGTATACCTTCGTTTTCATGTCTAGGTTCTTTGTCAATAAGTCTCACCAGTGATGGCTGGGCAGAGATTTGGGCAAGTGATTTTGTAAAGGATGTTACTGGTCAGTGTGATGGATTTGACTTATCTAACATTAGCTTTTCATTTGATGAAGACGAGATGGTTGCCAATGAAAAAATAGACTGTGCTGATTTTTATAACTACTCAGCAGGTAGTGGTATCAATTATTTAGAGGAGCTAAGGATTTATGTTTTAAATAATGATAAGGTAGTTGATTTCTGTACTGTAAGCTTGCGAGTCACAGACAACTTTGATTTATGTCCAGATTTTGGAGCACCATCTGCTTCGATATCAGGCAAAATAACAACTGAAAATAATGAAGGACTTCCAGAGTTAGATGTGATGCTTAAAAACATGATGGATGATTCTGAGGCTATTAGCCAAACCAGTACTACGGGCGAATATGCATTTTCAGGGGTAGGCTTATACGATGACTATGTGATTGATCCGCAGGTGAAAGATGTAGCTGTCAATGGAGTCTCCACCCTTGATATTGTATTGATCCAAAAGCATATACTTGGTCTACAGTTGCTTGATTCGCCATATAAAAGGATTGCAGCCGATATCAATAAATCTGGTAGCATCTCAGCATCTGACCTAGTAGACGCACGTAAATTAATCTTAGGAATCATAGAAGAATTTCCTAATAACGAAAGCTGGAGGTTTATAGACGCAAGTCATGATTTGACAGCTGATAATGGCATGGATAGTTATCCAGAAAATATCGATGTACAAAATATCATTGAGAGCCAATCTGAAGCTAACTTCATAGGTGTAAAAGTAGGAGATGTCAATGAAAGTGTCCAGTTATCATTAGATGCTACAGAAGTGAGAAGCCGTAACTCGGTAAGCTTGGAGATAGAAGATATAGCGTTTGAGTCTGGAGAAGAATATCTTATTCCAGTCATCATTAAAAACAAAGATACCAAGAGTATACACGGGTTACAGTTAGATCTAGCGTTTAATGAAAGGCTTGTAGAAATATTAGGAGTTTCTGCAGGAGATCTAGATCTGAACAGGCAAAATTATATTATCGAAGATGGTAGTATCAAGTTAAGTTGGAACTCCTTCAAGACAGTGAAACTATCCGATAACGGGGCATTATTTTTTATTAATATCAAAACCAAAACAAAAGACCAATTCAGTAACATTTTTGAGGTAAACGAAGATGTATTAGCATCTGAGTTTATCGACGAACACCTAGAAGCTAAGCGTGTTGAGTTAACTTTCAGAGGAGATGCTCTGGTAAGTACCGACTTCACATTATATCAAAATAAGCCTAATCCATTTAGTGATAGGACTACGATTAGCTTTGATCTACCAGAGTCTAGTCAAGTATCCTTTAGAGTATTTGATACAAAAGGACAGTTGGTAATGCAATCAGAAAAACACTTTGATCGTGGATATAATGAGTTAGAACTAAACTTCGAAGGTGTAGATCATGCAGGCATACTCTATCTAAATCTCGCTGCTGGCAAGTACTCAGCGAATACTAAGATGGTATTGATAAAGTAATAGATTTCTAATAAAATTAAGAATCTAAGAAATAAATAAAATTACAAAGGGCAGGCTTTTAGTCTGTCCTTTGTAATTTTAAAATTCTACAGTAAATACCATCATGAAAAAGATCGCACTCATCTCAGATACACACAGTTATCTAGGTAAAGACGTAATGCCATTTTTAGAGGCAGCAGATGAGATATGGCATGGTGGAGATATAGGTGACCCAAAAGTATTAGATAAGCTAGAAGCTATAAAACCAACAAGGTCTGTCTATGGCAATATTGATGATAAAGATTTACGTCTGCGGATACCATTAAATGAGATTTGGGAGTGCGAGGGGATGAAGGTCTTTATGACTCATATAGGTGGGTACCCATCAAGATATACTAAGCGGGTCTCAAAAATCATACGAGAGGAAAAACCAAATCTATACATCTGTGGCCACTCTCATATTTTAAAGGTTATGCCTGACAAAATAAATGGCCTTCTACATATGAATCCTGGGGCATGTGGAGTGGCTGGTTTCCACAAGTTTAGAACTATCCTGACTTTCGGAATAGATAATGGCAAAATAGAAAGTCTAAATGCCGTAGAGTTAGGGCTGAGATCTAATATTAACTTACAGCGAGAAGATAAACTCTAATCTAACTATCCCAAAGCTTGAGTAATATCACCTTCAATGTCTTCATATCCTTCTATCCCAACAGATATTCTCACTAGATTATCGGTAATACCATTTGCTACTCTAATTTTCCTATCGACACCCCTATGCGACATGCTTGCTGGATGAACGATTAATGTATCTACATTACCAAGGGTAGGAGCTAAGGCACAAAATTTTATTTTATTCATAAATAATATGGCGTCTTCATAGCTAGTCCCCACCTCAAAACTTAACATACCTCCAAATTTTTTCATTTGTTGCTTAGCTAATAAGTGATCAGGATGAGAGCTGAGCCCGATATAGTTTACTTTAGAAACCGCAGTATGAGATGCTAAATATTGAGCGAGCTTACCAGCATTCTCACAGTGACGATCCATCCTCAATGAGAGCGTCTTTATACCATTATTAACTAACCATGCATCAAATGGGTTACAGTTAGTGCCAAGGAGCTTCTGGGCAGACCATATCTTATCATGATCTTTTTGATGTCCTATGATAATTCCAGATATAGCATTGCCGTGCCCATTAATATACTTAGTCGTAGAGTGAATGACGAAGTCGATTCCAAGTACCAAAGGTTGTTGCAAATATGGTGTAGCAAAGGTGTTATCTATCATTGTAAATACGCCGTGAGCTTTCGCCACCTCCGCAATAGCCTTTAGATCTACGCAAGACAATGTAGGATTAGTTGGTGATTCAAGATATATTCCTTTTATTTTATCATTTGATTTCAAGGTGTCTGCTAAAGAGCTAACATCTTTTAGGTCTTGAAATACAGATGCTATTCCTTGTCTTTTAAATATTTTACCAATTAACTCTGCACTACCACCATAGAGATTTGGCTGCGTTAAGATCATATCTCCAGACTGGAATAAACCGGTAATCATAGTTGATATAGCAGACATACCAGATGAAGTCATCATCCCAAAAACTTCAAAATCGCTCCCAGCAGCTTCTAGCTTTGCAATTTTCTTACCTACAGCTTCTATAGTCGGGTTACCATATCTAGAGTAAACATGCCCTTGCTGCTTTCCATCAAAAATATCTATCCCTTCATTGATATCCGAAAATTCAAATGCAGAGGTAGCGTAAATTGGTAGTTGATGTGGCGTAGTAGTATATCCTTTATCAACGTCTTGCACGCAGATCGAATCAAACGTTATTTTTTTATCTGACATGGTATAGCTCGATTAATTGTTATTCTTTTGTAAGGTAAATGGAAGTTATCAATGATAAAATCTTTTGAATATCCTAAGTTATTTTTTCTACTTATGTTATTTGTTTTGCCAGTAGTAATATCAGCGCAAGATAATAACGAAGATAGTAGCGAGTTAACAGAGGAGGAAGAATTATTTAGAGTCAGACTAGCAGAGTTTTCGCTAGAGTTTATGCAGCCACAAAACTCGTTTGGTGACCGTATGGATAAATCTGCCCTGGGAGGAAGTGGTACATTACTGTATCAATCTAAACCCGATAGCCCTACCTTTATTGGCTTTGACTTCTATTATGGACAGTTTTATAGAGTTTCTACCACGTTTATAGATGTGATACAGAGCAGCAGGACTAGTGTGTATGGATTAGATCTAATCGCTAGATATTATCCGTTTAATAATTTCCCAGTAGTAGATCCATTTATAGAAGGTGTTATAGGTGGTAAGTATCTATTGACAGGTACTAGTGTTAACCTGATAAATACTAATGAAAGCATTGATTTTACAGTCGAGAGTGGTGAGGTATCTTTTAGCTATGGATTTTCAGCAGGGCTACAAATGAATGTTTATCAGGATATTTATTATCTAAACTTTAAAGCCAGTTACCTTCGTGGTACATCTAATGGATTCTATGCCCTTCCCGAAGATCTTCCAAATCAAGATCTTACAATTAATGATTTAGATTTTAAAAATGCTCCTATAGACCTACTACGATACCAGATAGGGATTAGCTTTGCATTTTAGTATGAGCGACACAAAAGAACAAAAATCGAACTCACAAGACGAGTTTTATCTGCATCGGACTATCTTAGTAGACCCTGGGCAGCAACCGCTGAGAATCGATAAATACCTAATGGATAGATTAGAGAAAGTCTCTCGTAATCGTATTCAAAATGGCATAAAACAAGCTCATATCCTTGTAGATGACAAACAGGTAAAGGTCAACCATATCGTCAAGCCAAAGGAAGTAATCACCTTAGTACTTCCTGAACCTCCTAAGGAAGATCACCAAGTACAGCCTGAGAATATACCTCTTGATATCATCTATGAAGATGACGACGTCATGATTGTAAATAAAAAGCCTGGTATGGTTGTACACCCAGGAGTGGGTAATTATACGGGCACCTTAGTTAATGCCTTGGTTTATCATATGGATGAAAGTAATGGCCCTGTGATGGATGGTAATCCGATAAGCAGACCATTTTTGGTGCATCGTATAGATAAAGATACCTCAGGACTATTAGTAGTCGCTAAGACTGAGATGGCGATGTCTGGACTTGCTAAACAGTTTTTTGACCATAGCATAGAGCGTAAATATCAAGCAATCATCTGGGGAGCATACGACGAAGAGAAAGGTACGATAGAAGGAAATATTGGCCGCAGTCCTAAAGATCGGAGAATGATGAAGGTATACCCTGATGGTGATGAAGGCAAAGAGGCTATTACTCATTATAGGGTCTTGCAAGATTTGTACTATGTAAGTCTTGTAGAATGCCAACTAGAGACTGGTCGTACTCACCAGATCAGAGTGCATATGAAGTACAAAGGTCATCCCATCTTTAATGATGCAAAATACGGTGGCAACCAAGTTGTAAAAGGAACGGTTTTTTCAAAGTATAAATCCTTTGTATTTAACACCTTCAAAGAGATACCTCGACAAGCACTTCACGCAAAGTCACTAGGGTTTGTACATCCTAGATCGGGTGAGCGTATGTTCTTTGAGTCTGAACTACCAAAAGACATGGCAGTTACTTTAGACCGATGGACTAAGTACCTAGAAAATAGAAAGGAGAATATATAAATAGGCCTTTGATATGTTGAACTTAGAAGAACGAATTGATCTATTAGATAAGTTAGGTAAATACGTCTTGCAATTTGATGAAGCTATGCAAGGAGTAATAGAGCTTAGCCAACTTAAAAACAGGTGGTTCACCCATGACAATACTCGCCAGTCACTTACGTCTATAGCTACTCAATTTTTAAACAAAAAACACCTCACTACATGGTCAAACTCTTACACAATCACCAATGAAGTATTACCTAAACAAGTAGGTATAATACTAGCAGGTAATATACCGGCTGTAGGGTTTCATGATATACTTTGTTGTTTTATCTCTGGACATACAGCCATACTTAAGCTATCGGAGAAAGATAGTATTATCTTACCCTACTTAGTAGATAAGCTCAAGTCATTTGATAGTAGAGCCGGTGCGTATTTTAAGTTTGTTAATAAGCTTAAAGATTTTGAAGCGGTGATTGCTACAGGGAGTAATAATAGTGCAACTTACTTCGAACAATATTTTGGTAAATACCCTCATATCATTCGTAAAAATAGAAACGGAGTAGCAGTATTGACGGGCAAAGAAACCGATGAGGAATTGACCGCCTTAGGTCATGATATATTTGATTATTTTGGATTAGGTTGCCGTAATGTTTCTAAAATCTATGTTCCTCAAGCTTATAGTTTTGATAGATTTCTAGAAGTTACGCATGGTTTTAATAAGATTATAAATCACAGTAAGTATAAAAACAACTTTGATTATAACTATGCAATATTGATTCTTAATAAAGAGAAATTTTTAAGTAATGGGTGTCTGTTACTGAGAGAGGATAAACAGATAGCATCAAGAATCTCTAATCTCAACTATGAGTATTACTCAGATTTAGAAACTCTTGAAAAACAACTGATAGCCGACGAGGAATTGCTACAATGCATTTGTTCAAGTCATAGTTTTAATAATTTAGATACTATTCCATTAGGCACTTCGCAGACTCCGGCACTTGCTAGCTATGCCGATGGGGTAGATACTATGCAGTTCCTAGTTTCATTATGATAAGTAAGGCACAAAAAGCAGAAGAGATCTTAGAGATCTTAGAAAACCTCTATCCCACAGTGCCTATTCCTTTAGATCATGAGGACTCTTACACGCTGCTAATTGCTGTGCTGCTGTCTGCGCAGTGTACCGATAAGCGAGTTAATCAGATCACGCCTGCATTGTTTGTAGCTGCTAATAACCCTTATGATATGGTTAAGCTTGATGTAGATCATATCCGATCAATCATAAGGCCATGCGGGTTGTCACCAAGAAAGTCTAAAGCTATCCATCGCTTGTCTGAGATATTAATCGAAAAGTACGATGGTGAAGTACCAGGCTCGTTTGAGGCACTAGAGGAACTACCCGGAGTAGGTCATAAGACGGCAAGTGTAGTCATGTCTCAAGCATTCGGTGTCCCTGCCTTTCCTGTAGATACACATATCCATAGACTCGCATATCGTTGGGGACTTACCACCGGTAAAAATGTAGAGAAAACAGAAAAAGACTTAAAAAAATTATTTCCAGAGGAATCTTGGAATAAACTTCATTTACAGATTATATTTTTTGGCAGAGAATATTGTCCTGCAAGATCACATCAAATGGTATCATGCCCAATCTGCTCTAAGTACGGCAGAAAAAGCTTGCTTAATGCAGAATTAAAGAAGCGTAAGCAATAAGCTACAATATACCCTCGAGACAATAGTTGATAGAGGATAATAATTTAGAAAGGATAGTTTATAGCAATATTAATATTGCCAAAAGGATAATTGATAAACCAGAAATTACTACTTGGATTATACCTGCCATCAAATAAAACCCACTGATCACCTGTCTCCGGATCGGGGAATGGATTTCTTAGTTTATAACCAAAATCAAATCGGATAATAAAATAGTTAAAGTCAAACCTCATTCCATAACCGACACCAAGTGCCATCTGATCCATAAAACTAGAAGTGGTAAATTGAGAGCCTGGTCTTTGTTCATCAAAATTTAGATTCCAGACATTACCACCATCAATGAAGAGCGCACCTTCGAGATACCAGATTACATCAAACTGATATTCTAAGTTAAACTCCATTTTGACATCACCTGTCTGATAGAAAGGTTGCCCGGGTTCTGGTTCTAATAACAAGTCGCTATAAGCACCCGGACCTAATTCCCTAATCTGCCAAGCACGAAGACTATTGGGCCCTCCAACAAAAAATTGCTTTACATATGGAACTAGCGAATCTTGGAATACAGGGATGGCAACTCCTAAATTAGCTCGTGCCGCAAATCTAGATTTCTCATCAATTTCATGATAAAATCTTCCATCTAATTCGGCTTTGATAAACTTAGAGAAATTAAGATTACCCAACCTCCAGGTATTATTTTCTTCTTGAAACAGATTTACTAAACCGTTAGCAAATGATGTTTCTAAGCCCGAAGCTTCAAAATTACCTATAAACCCAAATGAATTTCCTTTTCTATCGGTTGGCCCCTGATAAACGTAAGAGTAATTCTTAAAGATAAGACCTGTAAACAACGTAGGCTGGAGTCTGTTAAGAATATCAGGATTATTAGCAATGATCGCTTGGAACTGAGGCAGTATCTCAGTATCTACATAATTGAATCCTACTTGGTTTAACTGAAATTTGCTGTAGGGACTCGGCCGATAATCATATCCCCAACTGGCATTTATAGATTTAAGGATTAACTGATTCCTTCTATTGTTATAGTTGTATCCTAGATTAAGTATAGTATTAGATTCCTCCTTAAGTTTCTGATATTTGGGCTTATCAAAAGAACCTACCAAATCAAACAAAGGTGAAAATCCAAAGAATCGTTCATAACGAGGTAGCTCTAGATAGTTATTGATATTAAACGAGTAAGAATTTGCATCTAAGCTACTGATATCAAACTCTAAGGTACTCTCGAGATCTAATACATACCTGCCAGCTCCTCCAAGAAAATTTCTATTTTCTAATCTCGCATTAGCGCTTACTCCTATCAGCTTATTACCTTGATTTACCGTATTAAGTGTAGAGTAAAAAAGATCAGACCCAAAATCTGCAACCCACTTACTAGCGTGTGGTGTGAGATAGATATCAAAATCTATCACTGTATCAATCTGACTATTAAATTTAGGATTGACATAGATATTTTTATAAGTACTGAGATCAGATAGATTCTGAATAGTCTTTAAACGATTTTCTTTTTTATATAACTCTCCTTCTTTTAAGTAGATGTCTCTAGAGAGGATGTTAGGATTAACTATAAATTTTTCTGTTCCTGCATGATAAGAGGCTTGATCAATTTCTTTGGTTTCACTTATTGTAGGGTTATCACTTAAGGGGTGCTCTGTGTAGATATTTATTTCACCATTTGTATATTTCTTGTGGATCGAGTCGGGGAGTGGGGGTAAGATTACCACTCGCAAATCAGTCATATAATTAGAAGAGTCTCCCTCTAAACCAATATATGCAGCATTAAAATTTAAATATCCTTTATTCTGGAGTTCATTAGTAAGTCTAACCTTCTCTAGGTCAAATTTGCCTGCATCAAGATATTGACCTTCCTTGATGTAGGAGTCTTGCCTAAAGTTTTCTAATTCGTTTAAAACCTTCTTATCGTTTCCTGTATAACTTATTGAGTTTATTTTATACCTTCTCCCTAGATAGACATTGTATATAAGATCAATGTTTTTAAAGCTAGCTTTAGGAGAGGGTATCACATCTGCATTATAGTATCCTTTTTTATTTTGGAGATATTTTTCAAAAGCTACTGCTGTCTCATTAGTTATTTGTTCATTATAAATAAGGGCAGTATCTCTAGAAAACCAATGTCTTGGGTTCCAGAATCTCCTAACCAACGGATCTTGCTTACTATTGTAAAACGATTCTAACTCATAAATGAGCAAGTCTTTATCCTCTACCTTATCCTCAGAGTGTAGCTTAATCTTGCTACTCTTAAGTATATATTGCCCGTCGATAAGATTTCTGGTAGAACCACAGGATTGTAAAATAAGGATAGTCAAGCATGAGCATACTATTAGAAAAGTAGAGTAACTTCCACTTTTTAAAATTTGATGTATGAATCCACTTTTTGATGACACTATCTCTAAATAAAGTTAAACTACTAAGGTCCTTACAACAGAAAAAATTTAGGCAAAAGTATGATTTTTTCATTGCTGAAGGCCCCAAAATATGCACTGAAGCCTTGAGTTCTGGATCTCTAGAAATTATCGAGATATTTGCACTATCATCATGGATCGAGGAACATACTAACCTCCTACTAAAGTACCAATCTATTGTAACGGTTGTCTCAGAGAAGGATTTGCAAAAGGTATCAGCGCTTAAGACCTCAAATTTAGTTTTAATACTTGCTAAAACACCTAATCAGACTGTTAATCATTCATTAATTAGTAATGGGGCACATTTATTTTGTGATGGGATCCAAGATCCTGGGAATCTAGGCACTATCATTCGTATTGTAGATTGGTTTGGCTTTGCTTCTATCACCCTTGGAGAAGGTTGCGTAGATGCATTTAATCCCAAGACTGTACAATCTACGATGGGGTCATTTCTGAGATTAACCCCCAATTTAATTAAAGATGATTACGATAGATTCTTCAATAGTTTTGACCATATCTATGGTGCAGTTATGCAAGGTGAAAATCTGTACGAAACTAGCCTAAATCAAAACGCCTTGTACATCATCGGGAATGAAAGCAGAGGAATTAGTAAAAAGGTTAAAGACTACTGTACTAAGCTGATAAGTATTCCTAAGCAATTAGGTTCAGGAGCAGAGTCTCTAAATGCTGCCGTTGCAACTGGCATTATTTGTAATGAGGTTAACAGACAGAATGCGCTTATAAATTGAGAATTAGTCCTAGATTATTCCTAATGCACCAAATGCTTTCAATGTAATCTCCTTTCTCATAGTTACAAATTTTTTCATATCAAAATCGGAGTGAGGAGTGATAGCCGTAGCGAAAAAGTATGGCTTACCGTCGACTTCTAAATAACCAACAAACCAACCAATATTCTTATCATCGATAATTCCCCAACCAGTCTTGCCACTAAGTGAGTAATCTGCATTTTTATCTATCACCATGATATCTATCATTGTCTTTGTCGCATGTTGAGAAACATCAAGATCTGACTTGTGCAAACGTTTTAAAAATTCGATCTGCTCTTGTGGAGATATTTTAGAGTTTCCCTTAAGCCAAAACATATCCAAGCTTTCCTGATTAACTATCATACCGGGATATTGTAATCGTGCTAGATAAGAGGTCATGGTATCAACTCCAATCTTAATTGCTAATTCCTGATAGCATGGCACACAGGATACTTGAAATGCTTCTTGCAGCGTTAGATCTTTTTCCCACATCGGAAAGCTTCGAGATTTACCGTCCCACTTAAAAACAGACTTTGCGTCTTTAAGTATTCCTGATTCTAATCCGATTATAGAATTAGGAATCTTAAAGGTAGATGCAGGTAGTAGTTTTACTTTTGATTCTTCAAAATTATTAGAATGGTAAACCTTTTTTTGTTCATCGTAGATTAGTACAACGCCATCTAGTTTATTTTCGGTTAGTAGTGAACTGAGCATCGATGTCTCAAGCTCCCTACACTTAATCACTTCGACTTCTTTTTCTTTTTGCTTATGTTCTTTACAAGAACAAAGAATCAATAGAAGGAGGAATAAGCAGTATGCTGTTTGTTTCACTATCAAACAAATCTATATTACCTTACCTTAAGTAGTCTGCCTTTATAACTAATGTCTTTTAGTTCTAATGAATAAATATAAATGCCAGAATCAGAGATCATTTGGTCTGTGATTATAATTTGTTCCTTGCCTTTAGCTAATCTGACATTTGATTCGTAAACCTTCATGCCATTGATAGTATATAAGGTTAATGTTCCCATCTGTGTTAATTCATTATTGATGGTAATGGTTGTCGATAGATAAAATGGATTAGGACTGACTAGTGCTTGCTTGCTATCTCTCCGCTCTCTTTGTACTACGGTATCAAATGACTCATCAGTATCAGTATCGATAATGTCACCTAGCGTAATCGCTATAAAGTCTGCTCTGTGATTTTCAACCTCAGATGCTTCTATCATTCTTACTGTTGTGTAATCTTCAGACCAAGGGTTCAGTTCATCTTCAAATTGGTACGTAGCATCTACAAATATCATTTCCACCTGGCTTAAGTCATCAGTTTCACCGTTGATAAATGATAGTAGATAATCTAAGTCCAACACATCAACACTTCCTGATCTATCTACATCAGCGGCTAATAAAGTATAGGCATCAGTGATTGGATTTGCGCCGGAAATATGGGCATATAACCGATTAGCATCAGACAAATCTAGTTTAGCCTTATCCATGATGCTTGGACTCGGATCTATCATATAGGTCTCGTGTCTTGCCATATTAGTAAAGGTAAACTCTCCCTCTTCATTCGTATTAGTCGTTGCTTGGATTACCATAGTTTCGGTCACTCCTTCATTGTGATAGATCGTATCTTTTGCCATCACATATATAAGTGTGCCAGATCCACCTACGAAGCTATCTATCTTGATATCCACAATATCAAAAGTCTGTTCCCCATTTCCTTCTACGACATTCATATGTAATTCTAGCTCAACATCTGCTATAGGTGAGCCATACTGTGTTTTAATCAAGCCACTTGCTTTTGCTACTTGTTCGTCATCATTTATTTCTTCCTCCATTTCATCCTCTTCATCATCAGTTGTGTCTTCTTCATCTGAACCTTCCTCTTCGCTATTGTCTTCCTGTTCTTCTGTATCATCAGCATCTTGCTCTTCTGTATCTATCGAGTCGTTATCTTCTTCCTCTTCAGTGTCTTCTTCTGCTCTAACACAGTCTACGATATCAGCACCATTATTTTGTATGTGCATTTCTACTACACAGTACGTTTGATTTCCTCTTTGATCTGTTGCATAGATTTCTATTTCATTAATACCTACTTCATCACAAGTAAAAGTCCTTGACATCACTAACGAATCTGCAGAAAATGAGAAATCAATCTCTCCGCCACATAGATCTTTAGATCCTAGATTAAAATCCTTCGCCCAAATCTCTGCTTCCCCGCGGTCATTGATTCCATCATTATCAGTATCTATCCCGACTAGTGGCATTACTAATTTCCCTTCACAATAAATATTAAGATCACCTTCATCTTCTACTGTGATTCTTTGTTTGTACTTTTTCTTATAGCCGCATCCATATGCAACGGTGTAGTGAAAATCTGTCACTCCTACTGGATATATCCCAGACGCATTAGCGTGATTATGATCAGCGTAAGGAGAGTTATTACTTATATCAAATTTATCACCACAGCTACTTGCGTCTATCAACAAGTCGTCTAAATCTACTTGTACTTGTTTACAATTACTAGTCGATACCGTTATATCATCATCTAAAACTATCGTTGGCTTATCGTCATTATTTATCTTGATAGTTTGATAGTACACATACTTCCCTTTCTCCCTGTCTTTGTTACCATCATACACGCACCAGTCGATAACCGTCCATTTCCTGACAACTTTTTTGCAAGTGCCACTGTAGTAAAATTCTTGATCAGAATAAGAGTGTCCATATTTAGCGCAGCCTGAATTTTCGTAGTACGGCTTCTTTGCTCCATATGGCATATCATCCGGTTCTATTGACGGATTGCATCCTTCAACTTCTATATGTTCTTTAGGCCAGTCTATCTTAGCATTGCCATAAGCATCTTCTCCGACATATATAGTCTGTGAGCACGTATGCCAATAGCCGTTAGGATCTTTTACCTTCCACTCACGCGTTATGTATCCGCGATTACAATCATTCATGTGCCTATGTACCTTTTCGCCATAGACCCATATTTTTTTGTTTTGGTGAATGTAATATGGCTTTCCAAAGTGGTCTAGATTCCATAGCTCAGCATCGCAATTAACTTGCTTAGTATCTGGGCAGTATATGACATATGGTTTTTGATGGTGACACCCATCTACAAGTGTAAAGGACGTAGACCTTCTTTCATAATAACAGGCAGCGTCATGACAAGTTACTGTAAGAGTAAATTTTCCGTAGCCATATTTACCATCTAACTCAGCACCAGTTACTTTACCATGAGGAGTACTCCATTCATAATCTACATGATGACAACCTTTTACCCAAGAGGTTGCATCTATCCAAATAATTCCTTCTGTATCATAACAATGTTTAATCGTAGTAGCAAGGGGAGAGTTCAATTTAAAATGACAATGTTCTTCACACTTCTTTTTTAGTACAAATGAAACTTCTTTTTTCGCATAATGACAATCATGTGAGTCACAGATAACTCTAAGGGTATAGGTACCATAACCATAATTGCCTTCTAAGAGTGGACTATGTATGTCTCCTATAGGTGTTGACCACTTATAAGTAGCATTGCTGCAGTGTGACACCCAAGATGCACCATTGATCCATAAGTCTCCGTCGTCCTCAAAACAATGTTCTTTAGTATGATACGGCTGATCAATCATAAACTCACAATGCGAAGTGTAACAATGCTCTTTTACCTTAAACCAAAGAGATTCTTCCTCATAATAGCAGCTTGCATCATGGCAAGTTATGGTCAATAAATAAGTACCATAGCCATGAAAACCATTTAGCATAGGACCGCTAACATTGCCTGTAGGAGTTACCCATTTATAGGTAGCTACTCCGCACCCATCATACCAAGTTGATGCGTTTAGCTTGATCTTTCCATCCTCGGTGTAGCAGTGATTTATCGTACTACCTTCAGGGAATGGTGCATCTATCTCAAACCCACATACTGGACTACAATTATGGTCAAAATATAGGACATTAGACTCATAACAATTATAGTTGCACGATGCTTTAAGCTTATAGTATCCATCTAGCTCAACGAAATAAAAAGTTGTAACATCATGTACGCCTATTGAAGTAAATGGCCCTGAATTGGTAGAAGAGAAAAACACTTCATAATATTGATTAGTACATGGCCTTGATCCTGCCAATGCGAACATACAATCCCACTTGGAGATTGTGATGTCATCTAGGCAAGCCATATCACTAGATTCTACTGTCGAGTATTCTGTGATAGGATTATAATCCAGATTACTACCCTTAGCTGTTGCTAGATTTATACTCTGGGTTATGCTGATAAAAAGAGCGAGTATGTTGGTTAGGTATCTCATGCTTTATCTCTTGAAGTTCTTTATGGTAAATAATTACAGTTAAGCACTGTAACCCCGATAAATGTAACAGAATAAGCTAAAGATACATAGTGAAATAATTTATATTAATAATTGTAATGTGTCATAGGACAAACACCGAATCAAGCCTAATTTTATATGAATTACGATGAGTAAATCTTTGAATTAAAGTTATCATCAAGAAGATTTAAGACTTTTTAGCGCTATCAATCTGATATGACCAAAAAAAAGGCTGTGTCTTACAGACACAGCCTTGGAATTATATTTTTGAATGAGAATTATTATTCTATTCCTGCGCTAGATTTTTCTGGATCTAATAGATCATAAAATTCATTAAGCTTAGGCATAATAATGATTCTAGTTCGTCTATTAGCAGATCTTCCTAGTTCGTCATCATTAGACGCAAGCGCGTTATACTCGCCTCTACCTGCAGCTATTAATCGGTTAGGATCAATACCAAAGTTTTTCTGTAACACTCTAACAACTGATGTTGCTCTCTTTACACTCAGGTCCCAGTTGTCTTGTATACCTGGCCTTGCAATTGGCTTATTATCGGTATAACCTTCTATCATCACTTCGAGTCCTGGTTTTGATTGTATAATTTTAGCAATCTTACCTAAGACGCCCATTGCTTGACTATTGATATCAGAGCTTCCGCTTCTATAAAGCATCTTGTCTGATAAGTTTATAAATACTACCGTTTTATCTACTTGAATATTTACATCATTATCAGCTATACCTTGAGCAAGTACACCTTTTAGATTAACAGCAAGCGCTAGGTTTATAGAGTCCGATTGTGTCTTAGCATTTTGTAAGTATCTAAGGTATTTATCCTTAGACTCTAGCTGAGACAAGGTATTTTTAATATTATCATTTGCAGACTTAGTCAATACCGTAAGATCTGAGACTGTAGTTTGATTTGCGTCTCTCTGCCGTTTGATATCATCTATTTGAGATCTGAGATCAGCCATTTGCTCATTTCTCAGTTTCAACTCTGTTTCAGAGGCACTCAGTTTCGCAGTCAGATCGTCTCTTTGGCCATTACAGGTTTCTAGTCTTGCAGAGTAGTCGTCTACAACATTTCCACATTTCTCTAAGTCCATTTTAGACTGTGCCAACATATCTTGAGCCTCTAACAGCTTCTTTTTACTTACACAAGAAGGCAAAAGAAATAATACAAGCAAGAAAATAGAAAATTTGGTAGTTAGGTTCATCTTTGAAGTTTTACGATTAGTTACTAATTATTAGACAAATGCTCCATCCTAAACATTTTAAAAGACTGGCTACGCAAATGCTTTGGAAAAGTATAAATATCAAAGCAAAAACACGAATGAAATGACTATAATCCTTAGTTTTTATGCAAGAATAAAGGTAAATCAGTACTTAAAATATTAGGGTTAAAATTAATATTAGCGACTTTTTATTAAAAGTGGCTTGTTAGCTATTATTCTAAATTGTAAAGTAGCCTGATATATAAATTATTGAGATGTAAATTTATACTAAAAAGGAAGACCTCTACGAACACTTTCTACAAACTCTAACATCAAATTAGGCCTAAGAGCAATCATAAATACAATACCATGTATTGCGCCAGCTAAATGAGCCGAGTGATCAATCCTGCCTCCGTCCCGATTACTTGCCCATGAGGAATAAGCCAAATAACCAATACCAAGAATAAAAGCTGGAATAGAAAAGAAAGGAAAAAATATAAAAGTAAGCCCTTGCCATGGGTCGAATAATATAAAAACAAATACGATTGCTGAAACGGCACCCGATGCACCTATACTAGCAAAACTAGGATTCATCTTATGTTTAAGAAAAGTAGGTATATCCGCAGCGACAATAGCGGATAGGTAGAAAAACACATAAAGTATCCTGCCAAAATTTCCAAATTCGTATATGAATATCTGCTCTACTTGATTACCAAAGGTAAAAAGCACGTACATATTAAATACTAAGTGTATTCCGTGACCATGCACAAAACCTGAGCTTAGAAACCGATAATATTCTTTATCTCGATTTTCTACAAAAGGGTAGTGCTTTAGCTTTTCAAATAATCCTTGATCATTAAAAGCCCTCCAAGAAATAAATACAGTCACCCCTACAATCAGTAGCGTTATTGTTATGCCTATTTGTTCAGTCATGTGTCTTCTATAGATGCAATGATACTGCTTATAAATATATTGTAATCAAAGGTCTCTATTCCACTATCTACACCAAATCTTACAATCACCAAGTCTTGAGATGGAATGACTATAATCTGTTGCCCCTGAAAGCCTCTTGCAGCAAACATATCATCTGGTACATCGGTGTATAAAAATGAATCACTATTGAGCCAAAAGTGCGCTCCGTAAATACCATTAACACCATAACCAGAACTTGTACTATATGCCATCCAATCTTTAGGCAATATTTGTTCTCCTAACCAGGATCCCTTTTGCAACCAAAACTGTCCTAGTTTAGCCCAATCTCTAGCGGTCATGTAGGTATATGATGACATGATATAATTATTATCAGCATCTAATTCCATAGTCGCTTCGATACCCAGCTTTTGAAATAATGCTTCATGCGGAAATTTCAAATATTCGTCCTCCGAATTAAAAGTATTTTTTATAATTTTTGAAATTATATTAGTTGTACCCGAGGAGTAAGTATACGATGTATTTATCTCGCTACCTACACTTTTATCAATGGCATAATCCGAAGCATTATCATTTAAGTACAACATCCTTGTTACATCTGATAGATACCCATACTCTTCATTCCATTCAATGCCTGATGACATGTGCAGCAAGTTCTCAAGGCTTATTTGAGACCTCTGATCTGACCACTCTTTGAGCAAATTAGTTTTATTAACATCTAGCTTTCCCTCTTTACAAAGAATACCGATCAGATTATTTGTAATGCTTTTAGTCATAGACCATCCAAGCAGTTCTGTCTCCTTGTTAAACCCATCTGCATACTGCTCACCGACAATTTTACCATTGTGTGCAACGATCACAGCACGTGTCCTATCGATTGTCCCAAATGCTGCACTTATCGTTTCTCCTAGTTTTTGAGGATTTATTTTGGACTTGTTTTTTTGTTTAAAACCATTATCAGACCATTGATAAGGATTTACTTTATTGCGTGACAGGATAGGCGTAGGTTTTAGGGTATTATTTTTAGGGCTTAGCGTACAACCAAAGCCTGGACGAAATATAGCCGACTGAGTGGCGAGCCCCAGCACACTACTACTTGCACTCATCTGCTCCATATCAATCTCTCCACTGCACCATGTAGCAGGGTAGACTAAATCTTGGTTTTCTATATCTTCTAAAACTCTACCTGCAATAAAGTGAGAGGAACAAATTCGCTTAGCAGTGTACCCATTTAATATCGTAAGGAGTGGCTGAAAAGCGATAAAGTAGATCACAGAAAATATGAGCAGCATTGCAATAATTGATATGAAAACTACTTTTTTCAAATATTAAAATTCTAAACTTTTATTTACTGATGAAGCCCAAAATAAAAATACCCCACTTGAATCAAGTGAGGTACTAAATATTTCAATTAGTTATTTCTAATCTTCTTTTATTTTTTCTAAGTGTTCAAGACCACCCATGTTTATAGATTTCGACAATTTAGAGATTTTAGTAAGATCTATTTTACCTATAAAATCTAGTAAGACAAACTCATCACCAGAGACTACTAGCACTAGCTCATCTACTATATTTCCCCCGTCACTATCTTTTACCATAAACCTTGCATTGTCACCTTTATCTTTCACTCTCATCAGTTCTTCGAAACCATCTTTTTCTATCAGTTTATTAACTGCATTGAAATGGTCTGAAATGCCAGACTTAGAGGTTAGTATTTTTAGTTCATCCAAGTTATTTATCATATCCTTTACATCCGGATCCATTTCATTATCCCCGCTAGCTACAGTTGCTAACATCTGAAACATTTTCTTATTCACAGTGATAGAAGTAAAGTCCTCGTTATCTCCATACTTATCGATATAAGATGTTACTCCAGCAGACTGGCCGAAAATCCCGATTGTACCAAAACATAATAATATTGCTATAAAATTTTTCATTTTAATCCGTTTAATTAGTTTCAAAAAATAGAAGTGAAATATATTTAGATCACCTCATTGATTAGGGTATATCTTAACTAGTTTGAGAATATATTCAGAATATCTATTTGTTCCATCTCTTTCTCGATAGAAGCTTGTCCTTTGCCAAACTTATCGGAAAGCAGTGCCAAGGCTTCTCTGGTTATAGCTAGTGCTTCTTCTTGTTCTGCTGCATCGTCTAGTATGGTTACTTTACCTGCATACTTAGTGGCACTACTATCTAATTGCCCTAGTGTGAAATATCCGATCCCGCATGCCAACAACACGGCTCCAACTGCGGCAATACTTCTTAGTCGTCTACTTGGTAGCTTTCTCACAATAGCTTCTTGCTTTACGGAAGAAGCATTTTCATTTATAATTTTCTTTACATCTAAATTTACACCAGACTTAGAGTGCTCACGCGAGAGATGATTAAAGTAACTCTTAAGCGCCTTATGCTCTGGAGCCACAACACCACTTCTAAAATATACTCTCAAGTCTTCTTCATCTGCGAGGCTACTTTCACCGGCCCAGTATTCCTCTAATAATAAATCTATTTCAGACTTACCTTCTTGACTCCTTGTATCCGCACTGGTCAATATACTAACTACATTCAGGCGTGAGCTAATAGAACCAGAATCACTAAGACTATTAAACATTTGCTTGTACTGCATATGCTTTTGATCTACCTCTCCTGATAGGAAGTAATCTTTTAATAATTGTTGTTCATCAAGAGTTGTTGCAGCCTCCCAGTACTTATCTAGTAGCTGGTCGATTTCATTCTTGATCATAATATGTTACTTTTTAAAATTTTATCCCTCATCGATTGTCTAGCTCTGTAAAGATTTACTTTTACTTGATCAACCGATAAAGTGGTTATCTCACTTATTTCTTTATAACTATATCCTTCTACATCTCTCAGGTGAAGTACTGACTTTTGATTCTCAGGCAATAACTCCATCAGATCTTTGATCCGCTTCATCATATCATTACTCTTGGTCTCCTTATAAGGATCAAGTGTATTATCTTTTATATGATGATAATCTTCTATACTCTCCGTTCGTCTCCCTCCTTTCTTTGATCTAGTCTTATCAATAGACAGATTACGAGTTAGGGTCATACACCAAGCTTCTTTATTATCGATCTCAGCAAACTGCTCTTTCTTTTTCCAAAGCTTGATGATCACTTCTTGTACAACATCTTCAGCCTCCATCTCATCCTTGACTATTCTCAAGGCATATCTGTAAAGCTTATCTTTGATGGGATCTATTATCCCAGTGAACTCCTCTACGCGCATTTACACAGGGTTGACGGGTTAAAAATTATATATGTTACTGCTGACTTAAATTTTAACATTTGACGAAATTCGAGAAAAATATAGACATATCGGTAATATGTACGTTCATATCTTAACAAATACAAAGAATAAATAGCTTTTGTGGTTTAATAATAAAATAGACAGGATGGTCGGGGCTAACTTCATAGGTCCCTATGTACTGTCTTTTTTAATTGCAGAGTTTGTACTTGTCATGCAATTCCTCTGGAAATACATAGATGACATTACGGGTAAAGGCATTGGTTTCTTTGAGATTATGGAGCTAGTCTTTTATTTTGCTGGTACTATAGTCCCTACAGCTATTCCCATAAGTATTCTCCTGTCATCTGTATTTGTATTTGGTAACATGTCTGAGAAATTTGAATTGACCAGCCTTAAATCTGCTGGTATCTCTCTCGTACGAGTGATGAGAATGGGCTTTTATTTAGCAATATTCACGACTATTTTTTCACTATTCTCTTCTAATTATCTAGTGCCTAAAGCCAATTATAAGTTCTTTTCCAGATTTGATATTATCAAAAGACAAAAACCTGCACTAACGCTTGAAGAAAAAATATTTAATAAGGACTTTACAGGATATAATATATATATCAAGAAAAAACATAAGGATGGCAGAAATGTAGAAGGCATCATGATCTATGATGAGGTACATCCATCGTATAAGTCATTTAGTATAGTTACTGCTCAGAAGGGGATCATGAGTTCCTCTAATGATGGCAAGTACTTTATTATGAATCTCGAAGACGGAGAGCAATATCGTCAAACAAAAGAGTCTAAAAAAGCAACAAAGAGTCGTCAACCATATCCTTTTATCAGAACAAAGTTTAAGAAATGGGAAAAGATTTTTCCTATGTCAGAGTTTGATGTAGATAATAAAATATTCTATGCGCAACGGAGAAAGTACTCTCTAATGAATACCATACAATTACTCGGATCTATAGATTCTATGGGGCAAGTCGTACAGACAAAAGTCCTAGACAACTACAATGATTTTAATGGACTATTAAAGAAACAAAGGAAAACAAAAATCAATACTTCAATGGCTGCAGATGATATAGAAAATATAGCTGTCAGAAAGAAAATTGTAAAAAAAGTAGATGAAGAATCCACTAAAAAACTAATGCGAAATGTCATTTTACAAAACGATAGTATAACAGATGCAAAGGATTTACTCTCGACCTTTGATATCAAAGATCGTATCTCACTTATCAATGGAGCAGCTACAGCTGTAAAGCAGCGCAAGGATCATCATAATAATAGCGGTATGAGGGTCAAAGAAAAAAAGAGGACTAAAGAACGAATCAGATTAGTGCTACACCAAATGTACAGTAAGGCTTTAATCTGCATTATTTTTCTTTTCATCGGAGCTCCATTGGGTTCTATTATCCGTAAAGGAGGATATGGTTATCCACTATTATCAGCAATTGTATTTTTTATGATTTTTATCATCTTAGGAATTATTGGAGATAAGCTACAAAGTGCTCAAAAGCTAAATGCTGTATTAGGTGCATGGTTGCCTTGTCTAGTCCTCTTACCTATTGCGGTCTATCTTACCTATAAAGCACTAGATGATCAAAAGCTAGTCGAAATGAACTGGCTAACGATCCTAGGTTCAAAATTCTCTAAACAGTAGTTGGTTTTAATTACATTTGCAGCGTAATTGGTTATCGCAAGATATTAATAGGGAATCCAGTTAAAGTCTGGAGCTGTTCCCGCAGCTGTAAAGCTTTTAATCTTTAGTAAATCTTGTCCACTGTTCTAACATAAGAATGGGAAGGACACTAAAGAGAGCTGAGCCAGAAGACCTGCCGATCACATTCAATTTTTAGAATTTACTGTCTTCGGGTAAAAGGCATTAAAATGCGATGTTTTTGTTTAGAATACTAATAGGTGTTTGGTTATCAGTATGTTGTAGTTATGCTATAGCTCAGGATAGCTTATTATATATTACTTCTCAGACGATTGAGATTACAGCCCGTAAGCTTGATATAACAGATCATGAACTAGATCTAGGATCTAACGAACTAGTCGAAGCTCTCACTAATACTAGCGCTATTCATGTACAATCAAACGGACCTGGGCTACTGGCTACACCATTGATACATGGCTTTGGCGCTAGGCACACAGCACTTTTATGGCATGAGTTTAATATCCAAAGCCCTATAAATGGGACCTTTGATTTAAACTTATTAACTGGTTTTGATAAAATCAATTACACTGATAAGTCCCTCAGTGCCTCATTGGGTACTGCTTCTTTAGGTGGTGCGATCGTCTTACACAATCCTACTCAACCAAAGCTTACAAGAGTAAAGATGAGTGCAAATTCTATTGAAAACTTAAAAGGCTCAGCCACCCATAGTTTTCAACTATCAAAACTCAAATCTCAAATAAGTTTAAGCGCCATAAACAGTAACAATGCTTTTGATTATAAGTGGGCTGGAGAAATAAATAAATGGTTAACAGAAGTAAAAGGATCAGACTTAAAGTGGAATAATGAATATCAATTTCATCGACGATTAATATTGAGCAATAATATTTGGATTTCAAAATTCAACAGAGAGCTTCCTTCTTCCTTGGTATCAGCGAGTGAACCTGCTAACCAGATCGATAATAATTACCGATATCATTTTAGCTTAGCTTATACATCTGATCGATACTCAACCAAATTAGGTTATGCGCACTTTGACGAACAATTAAATTATAAAACTGCTGGTGTAGACTCAAGAGCAAAAAATAAAGTAAACGCTTTAAATTTTTCTATATCTACAGGCAAACACAACTTAAATCTGTCGCACAGAATAGATAGAGCAGATGCTAATTTTTTTAATTCTATCCATACTCGTCAATTGAGTACTATATCCTATCGGTATAATCACAAGTGGTCATCAAATCTTAGCAATCAATTTACATTTGCAAAGCAACTGTTAGATCGCAAATGGTCACCGCTACTATTTGATTTTAATACTACTTATAGTAATGGCAAGTTTATAGCAGATATAACAGTTAACAGCTCATATAATACACCAACACTAAATGATCTATACTGGCCGCAAGGTGGAAATCCTAACCTTCTACCAGAGCAATCTTATGGCTTAGACTTAGGTCTAAAGTATTTGATACAAAAAGGGACTTTCCTTTCTCTAAATCCATTTTACAAGAATGTTTCTAATTGGATACTATGGACTCCGGGTGAACGATTTTGGTCACCTAAGAATCAAAGAAGTGTCCTATCCAAGGGGTTTGATTTTAATATTGACTATCGTGTTAATCAGTCCTTATCTAGCGGAATTAGCCTTACTTATACTGATGCAAAAATCACTAAAGAGATCACCTTTAAAGAATTAGAAGGCAATCAACTCTTGTATATCCCAAAGGTAAAATCAAGTCTATGGGTTAACTATAGGTTTAAGAAATTCCAACTGCGAACAAGTGCATTATACGTTTCGCGCAGGTATACTACAACTGATAATGCGAGCTCTATACCTGGCTTTACAGTAATAGACCTACAACTACTGAAACAAATAAAATTAAAAACAGCACAATCAATTGACATAGGCATAACTGTATTTAATCTCCTTAATGAAGATTATCAGCAAGTTGAATTTTATCCTATGCCACTTAGAAATTTTGAATTAAATATCAATTATAAAATAAATAGAAAATGATAAGACGTGTATTAATATTAGGTAGTATAATCTTAATGATTTGCTTGTTAGGATGCGGTGAAGACGAAATGCCGATGACAGTATTGGGAAAGTATGAATCTGGTGTGTTTGTTATCAATCAAGGTAAATTCGGAGATGGGACAGGGACAGTGACTTACTATGATCGAGATACGACTATTATTCAAAACATCTATCAAACCGAGAATGCAGGATTTGTACTTGGTAATATCGCTCAATCGATGCAGGTGGCTAACGGCAATACTTATTTAGCCATCAATAATGCTGCAAAAATAGAAGTAGTTGATGTAAATGATTTTACTCGAACTACGACGATTGACGGCCTTGCACAAGTCAGGTATATGATTACAGACGAAGAAGAAAATAGATTATTTGCAAGTTCATGGGGTACAGATGGAGTATCAGGTGTGTTATATGAAATTAATACCGAGACCAATCTAATAGAATCACAACTAGAAACTGGTGGTGGTTTAGAAAATATGGTCATCGATGGTACAGAGTTGTATGTTACTAAATCTGGAGGATTTGGTACCGACTCTACATTGATTCAGTATGATTTAAGTCGATCAGTCATAGAAGAAGAGTATATCGTTGGCGATAATCCTGTAGGAATAGTCAAGGACAACGAAGATGATATATGGGTGCTATGTAGTGGTGCATTTGACTTTAGTAATCCTACAAATAATACGGCTGGTGGGCTGTACTTAATAGAGGGAGATAATGCGATTTTACAACTAGAATTACTCAACGGATCTAATAACTTGGTAATCGATGAAGTAGGGAATAACTTGTATTACCTAGATAGTGAAGGTATTAAGGTTGTGGATTTAACAACACTTGAGTCATCACTTTTCGCAAGCGGATTTTACTATGCTTTAGGGTTTGATCCTAAAGACCGAATGCTTTATGCTTCTGACGCAAAAGATTTTTCTTCTAATGGAGAAGCCTTAATATTTGATCGAAGTGGGGTAGAGCAGAATAGGATTGAGACAGGTATTATACCTGGAGGATTCTATTTTGCAAACTAAGATTCAATTGAATTCCTCCTGAGTAAGTCTAGCACAGATTGGATTATTATGCCTACATCTTACTCTTCTTCCTCATAACCACTGAATAAGTGAGAAATATCCACTTCAATATTTCTAAGTTTAGTTTTGCTAGCAGCGATAAGTGTTTTAGCTCTCTTGAGCATAGCTGGTAACTGATCGATACTAGTTGTAGGATCTTGTAATTTGGCTACTATCTCGTGTAGCTCTGCTGTTATTTTACTATAGCTGTCTTTGCTCATTTGACTTTCGTTTGTAAGATCTTTGCTTCTAGATCTGCGTCTGCAAAGCTAATTTTTAGGTTCTTCCTTTGATCTATTTGCTTTGCTTTGCTTACTATTTTTCCAGATTGCTTTATTATCGTGAAACCTCGTTTAAGGATATGCTTTGGATCCATTACTTCTAGTAGAGTTTCAGCCTTGGTGACGAATAAGTCTTCCTTGCTAACCATAGCCCTAAAGCCTCTTTCTAATCTTCTGATCATAGTTTCTAAACCTAGCTTTTCTTTCTCTAGCAATGATTTAGGTGCTAGGTTGATTTCTTGTTGGATCATTTTTAGTTGGGCCTCTTCCTCCTTCAATCTTTGGGCTGCATCAAGTCTTAGCAGTTCAGACAATTCATTAATTACTCCTTCATAGTAGGAGCACTTATCTACAATATAGGAAGCAACGGCAGTAGGAGTCTTAAGCGCTTTATAAGCTACCATATCACTAACTGTCTCATCTATCTCATGCCCAATTCCTGTAAATACTGGAATCCCACAATTAGCTATTGCTGAAGCAATATTATAATTATCAAATCCCGATAAATCCAACTTAGATCCTCCTCCCCTTATAATGATAACACAGTCATACTCATCAAGTTTATCTTTTATATCTTCAAACGCGCCCAGTATATCACCTTCTACATTTCTGCCTTGCACAGCTGAGTCGTAGAGCGATACCTCGAAGTCATAATCAAATCCATTATGCTCTAACTGCTTCATAAAGTCTGCATAGCCTGCTGAGCGCTCAGAGGCAATACACGCAACTCTCTGCAAAACAGAAGGCAGTTCTAAACTATTATTTAGATCGTAGACACCATCATCTTTTAATTGCTTGATTATCTTTTGTCGATTTAGCTCAACTTGACCCATCGTATAATTAGGGTCTATATCCTCTATGATCATTTTGAGACCATATCGCTCATGGAAGTCTAGATTGATCTTAAGTTTGACTTGTATACCATCTTGCAGAAGGGAAGATATCCCCGGACCTATCTTCTTTTTCAAAAACATATAAGACTTATACCACAACGCAGCGGAGGATTGAGCAATGACTTCTTCACTGCCTTCTTTTTTTTCTACTATCTGTAGATAGTAATTACCTCTTGACTCACTGATCTGTGATATCTCACCATGTACCCATATGGGCTCTTGAAAATTTAAAGCTACTACTCGCCTTATATATTCATTTAACTCATGAAGCGAGAAAGATTCCAATATGTCTTTTTTTAAGAAAGTACTTTTTTAACTAAGTCTGCAGCTTCTTGAAGTAGGGTAGCAGAGTGCACTTCTAAACCACTTTCGTCTATAATCTTCTTAGCTATATCAGCATTAGTACCTTGTAATCTTACGATAATAGGTACGCTTATGTTATCCATATTCTTATATGCTTCTACAACTCCATTAGCTACACGATCACACCTTACAATCCCTCCGAATATATTTATCAAGATAGCCTTGACATTAGGATCCTTAAGAATTATCCTGAATGCTTTCTCTACTCTTTCTGCATCTGCAGTACCTCCTACATCTAAAAAGTTAGCAGGTGATCCACCAGATAATTTAATAATATCCATAGTCGCCATAGCAAGTCCAGCACCATTAACCATACAACCCACATTACCATCTAGATTAACGAAATTAAGACCATGTGCCTTAGCTTCTACTTCTGTCGGATCTTCTTCATCTGTATCTCTCATCTCTGCTAAATCAGGATGACGAAATAAGGAATTCTCATCTAAAGCAACTTTGCAGTCCACTGCAATTACTTTACCTTCTCCTGTTACCAAGACTGGGTTAATCTCAAACATACTAGCATCTGATCCTAAGAAGGCTTTATATAGATTGCTTGTAAACTTTGTCATATCCTTAAAAGCTGCTCCAGACAATCCTAAGTTGAAAGCTACTTTTCTAAGCTGATATCCTTGTAATTCTAAAGTAGGATCTATATATTCTTTATGTACTAAGTGTGGAGTATGCTCAGCCACTTCCTCTATATCCATTCCTCCTTCAGTAGAGTAAATTATTACATTTCGCTTTGACTCACGATCCATGAGAATAGACATATATATCTCATTACAATCTTCAAAATTAGGCACGTAACTATCTTCTGCTATCAGGACTTTTCTCACAAGTTTTCCTGCACCATCAAGACCACCAGGAGTCTGAGGTGTCTTTAACATCATACCTAATATATTACTTGCATTTTCTTCTAGTTCTTCTTGGTTTTTAACCACCTTGACTCCTCCACCTTTTCCTCTTCCTCCTGCATGTATTTGAGCTTTTACGACTGCAATCTTAGAGTTTGTTTTATCAGTGATCTCCTTGTAAGCGGTTTTCGCTTCTTCTAAGTTTGTAGCAATTATGCCTTCTTGAATAGCCACTCCGTATGACTGTAATAACTTTTTACCTTGATATTCATGCAAATTCATGCTCTATTGTCTATTTCTGTTAATAAAGCTGCAATTTACTCATTACTGAGCATTTACAGGTTATTTATTATTATAATAAGTTAAGTTGCCTACTGTTGTAGAATTAGCTTCTTAGTCGTCATACCTTTCTCCGTAACTAGCGTAAAAAGATATACTCCTGCTGTCATATTCTCAAGATTAAGCTTCAAGGTATTGGTACCTTGGTTAATCTTGATTTGAGTTTTTAGGATCGTTTTACCACTAAGGGATATGATATGATATTCGGCAGCTATGTTTTCCTCTGATACTATATGCACATTGACAACATCTGAAGAAAAAGCTGGATTAGGATTAATAGAAATAGATCCATCAAGAGCAGGGTCCACCGTTGCTGTTTCTACATCATTAGTCCTCAGAATAGCTGATTTCTTTACGCCGCAACCACCAGTTTCATTGAATGGTGTCACAGACCATGTATACACAGTATTAGGTTCTAAGTCGGTCATAAAATAAGTCGGCTGATCAGTAATTATTCTTAAATCTGCACCTCCACCGGTTATATTCAAATAATAGCTTTCTGCATCAGGTACTTGCGACCATACTAATTCTATCCCGTTATAAAATTCTGTGGTTTCGTTATTGCCAGGGCTCTCTAGCACAAGGGCATCCTCGATTATTTTATCATTAGGAATGTAATCGCTTCTTATGTTAGATCTAGTATTACTATTATAATCGGTGATAATTACATCTACTTGGTTTTGAGTAAATTGATATGGATTACAACCTAAAAAATATGACATATAATTATTCTGCATTGGCACTATAGTATCACCGTTTCGATCCAAGACAATAGTATTAAACTTTGGACATGATCGATCCCAAGAAAATCCAAAATTATAATCTGGTGGGGTATCACAGATATTATCTCCTGAAACTTCACAATTACTTCGATCTACTAATTCCACTCTCTTGGAACCTCCAGATTGGCTAGAACTTACTGTTGAAGTAGTTACTCTTTTGCCATGAATTTCTATATCCCATGGCTGATCTTCCCATCCATGGTGAGGATGGTTGAGACTAAATAAATGTCCTAACTCATGAGCTAATGTACTACCATCTGTCCCAATTTGATTTTTTCTGATGACTACATAATCATTTCTATTTTCATAAAATCCTAGAACAGATCCTACATTTCCTGATCCTTGATCTGCATTTTGAGTTACGAATATGTTGATAGCTTCCGACCCTTCTCGGTTTTTTTCTTGGATCATTCTTGACGTAGCTCCTGCCGTACGAGGCGTCTCGTAGGTAGGCGTATGATCAAAAGAATTAAAACCGTCCTTGATATAAAAAATCATTCCTAATGATTCGAACTGTGAATTGAGGGTGCACAACTCATCAAACACAGCATTAAAATCAATACGACCTCTACCATCAGACTCTGCAACTAGATGAAATTTTACTGGAATATAAACGGTCATAGCACTTGACTTATCTGCTTTGATTAGCTTAGCATTCTTTACGTTTTGAAGCAATCTTTTATTGAAGGATTCTACATCTCCTACCACACCTCCACAAATGTGCTGAGCGCTTGAGTTCATTAAGGTAAGTAGAGCTATGATGAGGGTGATTATTGGCCGAGACATTGTCAATATGCTTGTTTCTTATTTAATAACTAAAATTAAGGTTTTATGTTTTTGCAAAGTGTCTAATTACAAAGCTAATAACATATATAAAGAACCACAGATGTGATAGAAACTCTTTACATTTGCTACAAAATAAAATCAAATTTAACAAATGAGTAAAGTAACCGTAGTTGGAGCAGGAAATGTTGGTGCAACAGTAGCTAATGTTTTGGCTCACAAAGATATAGTACGAGAAGTTGTACTATTGGATATTAAAGGAGATCTAGCTAAAGGGAAAGCCCTTGATAGTTGGCAACAAGCACCTATTGATTATTATTCTACCCGTCTCAAAGGTACTGCTGACTATAAGGATACTGCGGGATCTGACATCGTAGTTATTACAGCTGGTATTCCTAGAAGACCTGGCATGAGTAGAGATGACTTAATCGGTATCAACGCAGGTATTGTAAGTTCTGTGACCAAGTCGATATTGAAGCATACTAAGAACCCAATCATAATTATCGTCTCTAATCCTTTAGATGTAATGACCTATGCAGCGCACAAGATCTCAGGACTGCCAGCGACTCGAGTCTTTGGTATGGCAGGTATATTAGATACCGCTAGATACAGAGCATTCTTAGCTACTGCCTTAGATGTATCTCCTAAAGATATACAAGCAGTACTGATGGGAGGACATGGCGATACGATGGTGCCATTACCAAGATATACAACGGTAGCAGGTATCCCAGTTACAGAAATGATCAATGCAAAGAAACTGAAAGCAATAGTTGAGCGTACAAAAAAGGGTGGAGGAGAGCTTGTGAAATTAATGGGTACTTCAGCTTGGTACGCACCAGGAGCTGCGGCAGCTCAGATGGTTTCTTCTATTATCAGAGATGAAAATCGAATTTTTCCTTGTTGTATTAAACTTAATGGTCAATATGGCATTAGAAATACATACCTAGGCGTGCCAGTAAAGCTTGGTAAAAATGGTATAGAGAAAGTGATCAAACTCGATCTTAATAAAACAGAAGTCAAAATGCTAAAAAATTCAGCTTCGCATGTAAAAGCGGTAATGAAAGTATTTGACAAGATGAAGAAAAAATAAATAAATTAATGGAAGTACGGCCTGGACTAGTTACTCAAGAGTACCTTGATACTATTATGGTTAATGGAGAAAACTCTTTATTAACTATATCTAATAACCAGCCCGTACTTCTTGTTTTTCTGAGACACTTCGGATGTATATTTTGTCGTCAAGCACTTAAGGATATTGGCCTTAAGCTAGATGAGTTTAAAAAAAATAATACGGAAATCATATTTGTACATATGTCTGATATGGCTACAGCCAACGAATACTTTGAGCAGTTTGGCCTAGGTGGTGTAAAATCTATATCAGATCCTGAGACTAAAATTTATGGCACATTTGGATTGGTAAAAGGTAGCTTTACTCAGCTCTATGGTTTATCTGTTTGGGCTAAAGGCATAAAGACCGTGGCTACTGAGGGAATTGGTTTTTCAACCAAGCAGATTGGTGATAGTTTTCAGATGCCAGGTATATTCGTGATTCACAAAGGGGAGTTTGAGTATTCTTATTATCACAAGAAGATATCAGATAAGCCAGACTACGGCAAAATAATAAACTGTTGCGAAGTATAAGTTTTAAGGTTTTAGTAAGAATAAACTGCATAATCCTATCGTCCTATTAGCGTTCTTAAAGCGTACAAGCTAATAATTATGAAGTATCTCCTCTTTTCATTTACACTATTGTTTACTACTCAATACTGCTTTGCTCAAGGAATTCAGTTTGAGACAAGAAGTGCAGAGTTGGCATTTTATGGTGATGCGATGGTAAATGCACTTGATGCGAATAATCGTATGATCGCGGCAGACCAATATTCTATATTGTTTGATGAAGAGATATCAAAAGAGGGTTCTTACGAGAATCGTTTTGAAGCTCAAAAGTCTATAAGCATCCAATACGCTGAGGATGAATCACTAAGGTTTATCAGCTGGCAAGTTAAGGAAAGTGAAAATGAATACAGTTACAAGACTTATCTACAAACAGCTGATGGGAAAGTACAAGAATTTACAAATGATAGCTATATTTCTGAGGACGATGCAGAAGACTCGTATACCAGGAATTGGCCTTCACAATTGGTTTACAAAATAAAAGATACGGAGACAAAAAACGGTAAAGCATATATCGTTTTTAGTATGAAGCAAGTGGACGCCTACAACAAAGTAAAGGTCGCAGACGTATTGACTTTTGAAAATGGATCTGCTTCTTTTGGTCATCCTTTATTTGTTAAGAATGCAGATAGCGAAAGACCAAGAAAGTATAATAGAGTAGTTATGATGTTTGGTGCAGATGCTAATGCAAGCCTTAATTATAATCCAGCCTTAGAGATGATTGTTTTTGACAATGTAATTCCCCAGTCTGGTATGATGCCTGGTCAAGGTGTATCTAAATATCCTGATGGAAGCTATCAAGCTTACAGGTTTAAAGACGGGAACTGGAATCATATAGACAAACTGTACAATCAAGTAATGGATGAAGCACCAAGGCCTAATCCTGTCAACAAAAAACCAGGCGGCGTATTTGGGAAAAAAATCGGTGGTTCTAAAAAGAAGAATTGATTTATAATTCGGCTTAGCTAAAATCTTTTACTAGCTAACGCTAATCATATACTGGGTAAGTCTTTCTTTGATTCCAATAGGGTTGATCTTCAAAATTAGGTAAGTGATCAATCTGCTGGGTAATCCCCGAAGTATCAGTAAGACTATGCAAGAAAGCTATAATATTGCCGACTTCGATATCAGATAAACCAAGCGAATCAGGTGATAAGGTTTGATTCTCAACTTGCAATCCCATACCCACACCACCACCGTTATTATAAAAAGTCATTACCTCTTCTAATGAGTTAAAAGCTCCATTATGCATGTAAGGAAAAGTCAATTCACTATTTCTAATTGTCACCGTTTTAAAAGAATGATTAAAGTGTGGATGAGCATCACCACTCAGAGCAGTAGCACTTCTACCTAGATCATCATCAAGTGTAAAAGGGTAGTCGCTAGACATACTTGTAGGGACTCCTAATACCTCAGATTCTGCGTCGGTGTAGAAAGGTGGTACAGATCCATTAAACACTGGCGCAAAGTGGCAAGTACCACAATTAGCCTTACCCATAAACAGGTTATATCCCTGCTTTACTTCTTGTGCTAATTCCTCGTCCTCTCTCCTAACATACTTATCAAAAGGACTATCGAATGATTTTAGAGAGTTCACATAAGCTGCAATTGCATTTGCAACGGAGCGGCTATTAATAGCTTGGTTAGCAATATCTTTATAAGCTTCTTTGAACAAATTTCGGTATTCTTCGCTTTGGCTCAGTCGATTAACTATAGCCTTAAAACTCATATTAAATTCCAGATTATCAGAAATTACATGACCTACTTGACGCTCTAAATCAAACTCTCTCATATCCCAAAAAAACCTAGATGAATATCCTACATCTATTAAAGTAGGAGCGTTTCTTCTAGTGAACTGATTTATAAGATTCGTCTTACTTTTTGGAATATTGTCAGTAAATGCTTTATCAGGGCTATGACAGCTTGCACAGGACAGATCAATGTTTTTAGACAAGATAGGGTCGTTAAATAGTATCTTACCTAAAGCAACACTATGACTATTGTCAAAAGATGAATAGGTATACTGAGAAAAGTAATTAGTCTTTATAAAATCCTCGTCAAATAGGCTGTTAGCATTATAGTTTTGCGCATGGTTCTTAAACTGGTCGGTAGGAATAACATACTCTACTTGCAGCGATGCAAGCCCACTATATATCGGATCTACATAATCAATCAAAAATCGCAACCTATCTACAGACTCAAAAGTAGCTCCTCCAAGAATCTCTATTGCAGCATGATATAAATTAGTGAGCTCATCTAAAACACTTGATTTATTATTTTCATTTAATAAGCGCAGAGTTTTATCCATTGACCTGAGACTTACCATTGCCTCTTCTAAAGCGTTACCAGATCCTGGTGTATCAAAGCCCGTAAGCCCTAATGAATACACCCTCACAATACCTGATCTAAGTGCCTCGATTAATTTTCGTTTGTCAAGACTGATTCTTTCGTTACTTGACTTTATAAGTTCCAAAGAGCTTTGCAAGTCATGAGTTATTCTAAGCATATCCTGCCTTGCCTTGATAGTATCAGGATTGATAATTAGCTCATCTAAAGTTTGCAATCCGTTAGGATCTATTATATCTATTTCTGAAGATTCCTTGTGGAGTTTCGGCAAAGGTCCACCATTGACATATAAATAGGCAAACTCAGTTTCAAAGTATTCAAAAATGAATTCTACTTTCTTGTAGTTAAGACGGCATCGCTTGATTTGCTGCTTAATCGATTCAAAGTTTGATGGTGAATTTAGCTCTTGAGCTAAGAGGTCAACACTTTGGGTAAAGGAGTTATAATCTTGATAGTACTTTATCTTTACCTCGGTTATGATTTCATTAGAAGGTTTAGATCGCAGATCTACAGATCCGCAATAGACAAACAAGAAGCTTAATAGTAATACGAATCTCATTTAAGAAAACAAAAGTAAGATTATATTATTCCTTTTCTTAATATGAAGAGTAGTAAACCATCGATTTATAAAGTTTAAAACTTAAAGCCAGAACCCAATTTTAGATGTAGACCATTATAAATTCCAATTTCTGAGTTGATATTAAATCTGTCAGAAATATTAGCTTTTACTCCAAAAGAGAATTGCAATAAAGGCATAATACCAGGGATGCTCTTGCTATTCCTATCCTCTATTTCTTGAAGTGTATATGTGAAATTTGCTGGTATCGAAAATTCATTACCTAGGATCTCAAAACTTGTATTCAGGTCAAAATTAAAGTTATTCTTTGCGGCGTCATTTTTATTCAAAATACCGGCTCCTAGTCCAAATGTCAGATATGGAGAAAACTTCTTAGTAGGAGAGAAGTAGTATTGCAAATGAAGATTAGCGAGGATAGGACTCAGCTCAACTTGTCCTGCTCCATCAGCTTTTAAAGATTTTACCACTTGCTGATTGAACTCTGTCTTCCCACTGACGCTTACATTAGTCTTATCCACCGACAGCCCAATTACAAACTTAGAACTGCCACCATTGGGATAATACCTCACAGCTAGTCCGTAGTAATTTCCAGTAGATGTGTAATCAAAGTCCCTGTTGTAATCTATTTCGCTAGGATCGATAGAAATCGGAGAATTTCTTAATGCCAGCGTTAAGGAGTTAATAATCTCTCGGCTGTAGATCTCATCTAGTTTATTGTCAAAAATCATTGCTACCGGCGTTGCCGACCAGCCAGCTCCGTGAATCTCCACTTCAAACTTGTGATTGTTTGCTGGGATAACTAGATTATCATGAATCTTTGTCTGACCCATTAAGCCAAGGCTAAGCATAAATAAAAAGGAAGTAATTCCAGCAATAAGTTGGATTTTCATATCTAATAACTGGTATGTCTATTATTTGAGACACCAAAAACCAGCCGCCGCCTACTTAAATGCAGGTTAAATTAGATATTTAACATATTTACTTTTATTAGATATGTTTAGCATTAAGTTATAAATTTAGATTTCGAGACCCATTAACTAATACTCACTATGATGTTGAAAGTTCTTGAATTGTAAATCTTGTTGTATCCATTAATAATTCTGTATTTGGTCAGATAGCACTTCACATCTTTAGATTCGAGAGAGCTACATTATCATAATCTAAAAACCCTCTAAAGAATTATGAGACTATAATTTAAATCAAACGACATCACCTCAAACCTTCTTTACTTCTCAATTCCGACAAACTCATAATCACTTTTGATTATTGATGTTTTCAACTTTGAGATCTTATCAACTTCCCAGTGAGAGGATCTTCCTGTTTTTTTATTTATGTCATCTGACATCATCATCATACCTTCAAACTTTTGTTCGTTCTCATCATACATTTTGGGCATTACAGATTTTATGAGCTCTCCATAAGAGTCACGCCAATCAAATGGCATCTCATTAGACATGTAAATTGTATATGTACTTTCTTCATTTTCTCCTACATATTCCATACTCCTATATCCTGCTATAGATTTGCTGTTTCCGGTAGAATTCAAAGGCATAGTATAAGATATTGATTCTGTATTTGTCATACTCAAGGCTGATGCCATCGTAAACATGGCAGGAATTGCTTGAGCAGTTTTCTTACCATCTTTTTCATTGTAAATAACCATTAGGTCATTATCAGCATCCATGACCATCATAGTCTCCTTATCATCGCTATCAGCTAATATACCCATGATACCTTCCGTACGAGAGAAAAACATTTCAGATCTTGTCTTTTTCCCCGATTCATCTATATGTGTATAATCAACTATAATATTGAAGTCATATCGCTCTGGTACATCTGCAGCCTTGTTGAGCTCACCTAATGCTTCGTTAAGATCATCGCCCAACTCTGAGATCATCTCTCCGAATTCTTCTTCACTTAAGTCTTCACCATTTGCATCATTGTAAGACTTTCGCCATAGGTCCTCATAGATGTTGTCAATCTTCTGCATTGCTCTATTTGCTAAGTCTTCAGAGATTTCATTTTCTACTTTGTTCTGTACACGTTCGCTAATTTTATCCTTTGTTTTATTCTTAAGTCTTTTCCAGAGTTGTGCTTCAGCACTTGAAGACATTAATACTAGGATACCAATAATACAGAATAAGGAATTTCTCATCTTAGATTTTTAGATTAAAATTTCTAAGACAAAATATTGTAGTTATTGATTAAAATAACCGCAACTGATTAAGCGGTATGTTTTGATACGCGAAAGGCGCTTTATACCTATTCGAATAAAACGACCAAACTAAAAAATGGCATTAAGGCACACTTGTGTTACCACTAGAAATACAAAAGCACGACAACGTAAGTTGCCGTGCATAACAATGGTATTATTGGGGTTATAAAATATCTTTGTCCTTAAAAAGATAAGAATAATACCACTAAATATTAGTCTTCAACTCCAGCAAATTTAAAATCTGCTTTATTGATCTTTTTAGAAACCTCAGAAACATCCGTTACTTCCCAGGATGACTTTTTCTTAGTTTTTTTATCAGTGGTTGTACTTCTCATCATCATACCTTTCATTTGATTATAGCTATCGTGGTACATCTTAGGGGCTATGGATTCGATTAACCCACCATACATATCCTTCCAGTCAAAAGGTAACTCAGTAGTCAAGTAAGTGGTGAACTTATCGTCTTTGGTTTCGCCTCTGTATTGTTTAGAATTATATCCTGCTATTTTCTTAGTTTTCCCTGTTTCTTCAAAGTTCGAAATTGCCACATCTTCTTCTTTCACATATACTTCCGCAAGACCTTTTGTTAGACTAAACATAGAAGGCATAGCTTGCGCTTTATTTTCTTTCAAATTATACATGACCATAACATCATTATCAGGGTCCATGATAATAATCATATCCTTATCATCTTCTTTTTGGTGAAAACCCATCGCTGAAGAACTTAGCGAGAAGTACATTTCTGTTTGTTGTTTTTGATCATTTTCTTCCTGTGTCTCTACTGCTAATGTTATATCAAAAGTATACTGATCTGGTACATTGGCCGACTTATTCATTCCACCTAGAAAATTCATATAGGCTTCACCTGATGCAGTCATAAGACTATCAAATTGTCCTTGATCCCACTTTTCTCCACTTTGAGTCTCGTAACTAGACTTGAGATATTCATCAAATGCCTCATTGATAGGCTTCATCGCTCTATTGGCCAATTCTTCAGATAGCTCTTCTACTACCTTATCCTCAATTTTTTTCTCGACTTTGTCTTTAACTGCACGTTTAAGCCTTCCTAATAGTTGTGCTTCTGAAGCAATAGGTGCTACTAGTAGCATACTAAGTATTAATATTAATTGGGTTTTCATTTTGTGTGGTGCTATTTAGATTAATAACACGAAGTTAAGCCATAATAAGCCATTTAGTCCCTCATTATATTGTTATACGGCATGATAACTATCAAATGAAGAGTCTGCGACTAAGATGATTTTAATGCACATATGACGATTAATAAATATACCTTCGCACCTTCTTAAAATCAACGAATGGAATCCATCAGAAATATAGCCATCATTGCCCATGTCGATCATGGTAAAACTACTCTTGTAGACACTATAATACATGAGTGCAATGTGATAGATCAGCGAAAAGAGAAGAAAGAACTAATCTTAGATAATAATGACCTAGAAAGGGAAAGAGGAATCACGATATTATCTAAGAATGTAGCTGCCATGTATAAGGGAGTTAAAATTAATATCATAGATACTCCTGGTCACTCCGATTTTGGTGGAGAGGTGGAAAGAGTTTTGAAAATGGCTGATGGAGTACTACTCTTGGTTGATGCATTTGAAGGACCCATGCCACAAACTAGATTTGTTCTTGGTAAAGCTATTGACTTAGGTTTAAAGCCTATTGTCGTTGTCAATAAAGTAGACAAAGAAAACTGTACTCCGGAAGAAGTTCAAGGTGAAGTTTTTGATCTCATGTTTAACTTAGAAGCAACAGAAGATCAGCTAGATTTCGTCACTATTTTTGGTTCTTCTAAATTTGGATGGATGAGTCATGATTTTAATCATCGTACAGAAAATATAATCCCTCTGCTCGATGCCATTCTAGATAACATCCCTGAAGCGCCTTACAGGGAAGGTACACCTCAGATGCAAATTACTTCTTTAGACTATTCAAGTTTTCAAGGTAGGATTGCAATTGGGAGAGTATTTAGAGGTGATTTACAAGAAGGGCAAGACCTCATCTTATGTAAAGCTGATGATGTAAAGAAAAAAGTCAGAATAAAGGAATTATATGTTTTTGAAGGCCTTGGTAGATCAAGAGTCAAACATGTAAGGAGTGGTGATTTGTGTGCAATTGTAGGTATGGATGGTTTTGATATTGGGGATACCATAGCAGATCTAGATAATCCGGAACCAATGCCGAGAATTAAGGTAGATGAGCCTACGATGAGTATGCTTTTTACGATTAACAATTCTCCTTTTTTCGGTAAGGAAGGCAAGTTTGTTACCTCTAGACATTTAAGAGAAAGACTCTTTAAGGAAACTGAGAAAAATCTAGCACTTAAAGTTGTCGAAACTGATACAGAGGACAAATTCGTTGTCTATGGAAGAGGTGTCCTTCACCTCTCTGTACTGATAGAAACAATGCGTAGAGAGGGATACGAGTTACAAGTAGGAAAACCACAGGTGATATTTAAAGATGTAGATGGTGTCAAGTGTGAGCCAATAGAATCTATGGTTATAGATGTTCCTGAAGAGTACTCTGGAAAAGCAATAGAGTTAGTGACACAACGTAAAGGAACCTTAAATGTAATGGAACCAAAAGGGGATATTCAACACTTAGAGTTTGAAATTCCTTCTCGAGGTATCATCGGTCTGAGAGGAAATATGCTAACTAACACAGCTGGAGAGGCCGTTATGACCCATCGGTTTAAATCCTACGAGCCTCACAAAGGTGAAATACCTGGAAGGAATAAAGGCAGTTTAGTCTCTATGGTTCAGGGTCAGTCTCTGCCTTTTGCTATAAACAGACTGCAGGATAGAGGTAAGTTTTTTATAGATCCAGGAGAACAAGTATACGTAGGGCAAGTGATCGGTGAAAATACAAGAGATAATGATCTTGATATAAATGTTGTAAAAGGAAAGCAGCTTAACAATATGCGTTCTTCAGGAGCTGATGATAAAACTAAGATTGCACCAAAAATCAAATTCACTTTGGAAGAGGCAATGGAGTATATAAAAGAAGATGAGTACTTAGAAGTAACGCCGCTTAGTTTGAGGATGAGGAAGATTTAGATACAAAGGTTTAGTAGAACTTGGGAGGAAAAATAACTTATTAAAAAGACTTGCTTAAATATCTATACTTATTGAGGTCTTAGTCGGATAGAAATCTTGGTTTACAAACTATAAATCTATGTCTGACAATTACCTTCTAGACTATCTATAATACGTTAGGTTTTAATCAGAAACAAAATCTGGCACCTAGCAACTAATAGCTACTCCTATACATTAAATCTGAAGTGCATCACATCTCCATCCTGCACAACATATTCTTTACCTTCAACTTTCATTTTACCAGCCTCTTTGACTGCAGCTTCTGAGCCTAGCGTTACGAAGTCATTATAGGCAATAACCTCAGCTCTGATAAATCCTTTCTCAAAATCTGTGTGAATAACTCCAGCTGCGCCGGGAGCTTTAGTTCCTACCTTTATCGTCCACGCTCTAACTTCTTTTTCTCCTGCTGTAAAGTATGTTTCAAGCTTAAGTAATTTATAGCAAGATTGAATAACTCTGTTAACACCAGGTTCTTCAAGGCCCATCTCCTTGACAAATTCCATTCTTTCCTCTGCAGTATCTAACTCTGCGATATCCGCTTCGATAGCTGCACTTATCAAAAGGATTTCAGCCCCTTCATCTGCGATTAAAACTTTAAAAGCCTCTGTCATTTCGTTACCGCTAACTACAGAACTCTCATCAACATTACACACATAAAGGATCGGCTTATTAGTAAGTAAATACATGTCTAATAGTAACTCACTTATCACTTCATCCTCCTGATTAAATGCTCTGGCCGGTTTACTATCGCTGAGGTGTGCCATAAGTGCTTCACAGATTTCTACTTTTCGCGCTTCTACTTTATCGCCTCCCTTAGCTCCTTTCTTATGCTTGTCTAGTCTCTTCTCTAGGGTCTCTATATCTTTAAGGATCAGTTCTGTATCAATTATATCCTTATCCCTCGCAGGATCTACATTGCCATCTACATGGACTACATTATCATTTACAAAGCATCGTACGACATGTACTATTGCATCTACTTCTCTTATGTTAGCAAGAAACTGGTTACCTAGACCTTCTCCCTGGCTTGCACCCTTTATCAATCCTGCTATATCTACTATCTCTATATTAGTGGGTTGTACTTTTTGAGGATTAACAAGCTCAGACAGTTTATCCAGTCTTTCATCAGGTACCGTTATCATACCGATATTAGGTTCTTTTGTAGCAAAGGGATAGTTTGCTGCTAATGCCTTTGCGGATGTCAATGCATTGAATAAGGTAGATTTTCCTACATTCGGTAATCCTACGATTCCACATTTTAATGCCATGCTTTGTTAATTTTGTTTTTTACTACTCTTTTAGAGAAGGTTATTCATATCGAATGAATAATTTGGGTTTAAAATCGCGGCAAAGATATTTTATTTTAATTCTTTTGCCACTACGTTTATATGAATTATCTCGCTCATATGTTTTTGTCCCTTAATCAGGAAGATCTGATGATTGGTAATCTGTCCGGAGACTTTGTGAGAATTGCAGATATGCGATTTATGAGACCAGAGATAGAGCAGGGTGTGATCCTTCATCGTAAGATTGACAAATATACAGATACCCATACCGATGTAGCTAAATCCATTGCGAGACTAACGCCCACACATGGTAAGTACTCAGCTGTTATTGTAGATATCCTTTATGATCATTTGTTAACTCATAATTGGACTTTATATACTGAGGATTCTCTTGCAGATTTTAAACGTAGACATTATGAGATATTAATCCGTAGACATGATGACTTACCTATCCGATTACAAAAGAAGATTGTAAAAATGATAGAACGAGATTTTATAGAAGCATATCGGTCATTTGAGGGGATGAGGGTCATTATGAGATATATGGACAAGAGGACATCTTTCCCGTCAGATTTTGAAAGTAGCATTAATCAGTATCAAGCTGAGTTTCAAGATTTTAATGAAGACTTTAACTCATTTTTTCCAGAGCTGATGGCTTATGTAGAAACGGAAGTAAAGGGATAGCTTATCCCTCCAAATGAATAGAAAAAGTAAAAGCTCTAGATAATACCTTCTCTAAGATTTTTGCTTCATTCAGCTTATCGTTATAGATAAGTATATTATTGATGCCTTGAGAAAATTTAATCTCTGGAGATACTATGATATATGGAAGAAAGATCTGGAATCCAGCCCCGATCTCTGCTTGAAAATCATGAGGAGTTATTTTTATCTGGGTGTTAGCCTGTCGAGTTTTAGAATTACTCTGCACATCGTAAGAATATTTTACTCCCGCAGTCACAAAGGCTCTCTTATCTTTATAGGGTGCTGATTTATATCTTACCTGTAGTGGAACGTCAGCATAGACACTTTCTACTTTAGTTCTATTAATACCTCCTATGCCATCTTCAAACTCAAAAGTCCTCTCCACTAATGAGACTCCTGGTATAAATCTAAAATCAAAATATTCGCCAATCTTAAGGTTATTTACCATATGGACTTCAACACCAACACCAGCAGCACCTTCAGCTATATAAATCTGTTCATTATTGATAAAGCTGGGTGAGTGGTTGATTCTATATCCAGAATTATTAACGCCAAAGGTTATTCCAAAATAATAAGGCTTCTTCTGAAAGTCTAAATAGTTGTAACTCTTACTATTTAACTGGCCATAACTGATCACAGTGCATAAGAGTAAGCTAGCAGATAGGACTACTTTTCTCCTTGATAGATTGCACAAATTCCAAAACTTAGTGAGGTCCAACTGCATGATTTAAACCCGGCTTTTTTCATAACTTCTAAAAACTCATCGTAATCAGGAAATGCCTGAACAGATTCATAGAGGTATTTATAAGCGGCAGGATCTTTTGACTTTACCCTTCCAATAACGGGTAAAACATATCGAAAGTATATATTAAACAATTGTTTAAATGGAAAGGCTCTAGGTTTAGTAAATTCTAAAATAACAATCTTCCCACCTGATTTAAGGACTCTATAATTTTCATTGATGCCTTTTTGCAGATTTTCAAAGTTACGCACTCCAAATGAAGCAGTGACGGCATCAAAGTTATCATTATCAAATGGCAAAGCTTCCGAGTCCGCTTTGATCATCTCAATCTTATCCTGCAAAGACTTCTTGCTAATTTTCTTGCGCCCTAGCTCAAGCATCTCATGTGATATGTCTATTCCGACTATTTTATCAGGTGTTAAGCGCTTATATGCCTCTAAAGCAAAATCTCCAGTGCCCGTAGCTACATCTAGAATAGACAGAGGCTTATGGTTAACAAGCTCTTTAATTGCTTTAGATCTCCATCTAGTATCTATACCTAGAGTAAGTACTCGGTTAAGTAAGTCGTAATTAGGGGCTATATTATCAAACATTGCCTCTATTTGTACCTTTTTACTACCTGATTCGCTATATGGTTTTACTGCCAATTTATCTATTCATTTGTGAGTATATAATAACCAACTAAAAACGAGGTAATAAGTTGTCAAAATGTTATCAAAAACCCTTGATTTTCAATGAGTTTAAATTTAAAGTATTATTTAATATTTAGGCTGCAATTTCGTATTTTTGCAACACTTTCTGAAGAATAAATTAGAACTCATATATGGCTGATAATCAAAGAATTATACCTATAAATATTGAAGATGAGATGAAGTCCGCTTACATCGATTATTCGATGTCGGTAATTGTCTCCAGAGCACTGCCTGATGTGCGAGACGGACTAAAGCCAGTTCACCGCAGAATCCTATACGGAATGAACGATCTGGGGCTGCAGTTTAACAAGCAACATCGTAAGTCTGCAAGAGTGGTGGGAGAGGTACTGGGTAAGTACCATCCTCATGGTGATAACTCTGTTTATGATGCGATGGTAAGACTTGCACAGGATTGGTCTCTAAGATATCCGCTGGTAGATGGTCAAGGTAACTTTGGTCATATTGATGGGGACGGACCAGCAGCGATGAGATATACAGAGGCTAGGATGAGAAGGATGAGTGGTGATATTCTCTCTGATATCAATAAAGAGACCGTCGACTTTAGAAGTAACTTTGATGACTCCCTACTTGAACCCATTGTACTGCCCACAAAAGTCCCAAACCTACTTGTAAATGGGGCATCGGGGATAGCCGTAGGTATGGCGACTAATATGCTACCGCACAACCTGTCTGAGGTTATCGATGGTATGATTGCACAGCTAGACGACCCCGAAATTTCTATAGATGGTTTAATGGAGCATATCAAGGCACCTGATTTTCCTACTGGTGGTATCATCTACGGAACTGAAGGGGTAAAAGAAGCTTTCCGCACAGGTAGAGGTAAAGTAGTGCTTAGAGGAAAGGCAGAGATCGAATCAAAAGGAAATAAGCAGCAAATCATCATAACGGAAATTCCGTATCAAGTACAGGCAAACAATCTAGAGCGCAAGATTGCTGATCTTGTAAAAGATGATAAGATCCAGGGCATCAGCGCTATTAGGAACGAATCAGATAGAAATACTGGACTACGAATAGTAGTCGATCTCAAAAATGATGCTATTCCTAATGTAGTCCTAAGCAAATTATATAAATACTCACCACTTCAAACATCTTACGGTGTAAACAATGTAGCACTTGTAAACGGTAGACCTAAGCTTCTTAATCTAAAAGAACTTATAACTGAATTCTTGAAATTCAGAATTGAGGTAGTGGTTAAGAGAGCGCAGTTTGACCTTAAAAAGGCTGAAGAAAGGGCGCATATTCTCGAAGGCTTATTGATTGCTATAGATAATCTAGATGAAGTCATCAAAATCATTAGGGGATCTAAAACAGTAGAAGAAGCAAAAGATAAGTTGATCTCCTCTTTTGACTTGTCTGAGATCCAAGCTAAAGCGATTCTGGATATGAGACTAGCCAAGCTAGTAGGTCTAGAGATGGATAAACTCAAAGCAGAGTATGAGGAACTCAAGATTACCATTGAAGACTTAAAAGATATAATAGCTAGTGAAGGAAGACAAAAGGCAATAGTAAAAGAAGAACTGGGAGAAGTAAAAGAACAATATGGTGACGAAAGAAGAACTCAGATAACATTTGCGGATGGAGAGATCAATGTAGAGGATCTTATACCGAATGAGGAAATGATTGTAACGATATCTAAGCTAGGCTATATCAAAAGAACTAACTCATCTGAGTACAGAGTGCAAGGAAGAGGAGGTCGTGGCTCTAAAGGCAGCAAAACGAGAGATGAAGATTTTATAGAGCACTTATTTGTAGCTAATACACACAATTATCTCTTGCTATTCACAGAGCAAGGAAGATGTCACTGGATCAGAGTATATGAGATTCCAGAGGCTTCTAAGACTTCTACCGGTAGAGTGATACAAAACCTCATTAATCTTCCCAAAGAGGATAAAGTGAAAGCCTATATCAATATCAAAGATTTGACGGATGAAGATTTCTTGGAAAACAATTTTGTGATTTTCTGTACACAAGATGGGATCATCAAGAAAACGCAGTTAGAAGCATTCTCTAGACCACGATCTAATGGTATTAATGCCATTACGATTAAAGAAGGCGATAGCTTAATGGAAGTAAAACTTACCAATGGAGAAAATGAAATAGTCCTTGCCAATAAAATGGGTAGAGCAATTAGATTCCCAGAATCAAAAGTCAGGGATATGGGTAGATCGGCAGCAGGGGTGAGAGGAATAAAATTAGCAGAAGGAGGAGAGGATGAAGTGATCGGGATGTTAAGCACAAAAGCCTCTGATGAGTATACCATATTCGTAGTATCAGAGAATGGATATGGTAAACGATCTAGCATAGATGACTACAGAATGACTAATAGAGGCGGTAAGGGTGTGAAATCAATGAACGTAACTGACAAAACAGGCAAGGTCGTTGCAATAAAAGCAGTGAAAGAATCTGATGAGCTAATCATTACTAATAAATCAGGAATTACTATTAGAATGAAAGTGTCTGATGTAAGAATAATGGGAAGAGCGACTCAGGGAGTAAAAGTAATCTCTCTAGATAAAGGAGATTCTATAGCAGATGTAGCGGTTATTGACTCAGATAATGTGACAGATAAGCCTCTGATAGAAGAGGAAAATCTTGCAATTGATGGCGAAACGCCAATAAACGACATTAATGGGGAAGAAGAATAGTTAATCTTTTAACATGACTAGTTATTTTTTTAACATTTTTTAAACTTTATAAAAAGCAATGTAGCGTCATACTCATGTAAACATTTTGCAAGACGCAATTCTAAATCATTAAATTAAAATTATTCATAACATGAAAAACTTATTCATAGCATTTATAGCTCTGTTTTTAGTAGTCGGATCAGTACAAGCTCAAGACGGAAAGAAAATGCTTAAAAACGCAAAAAAAGCTATTGGCAAGTATAACTCAGATCCCGTAAAGAATGCAGCAAAGCTGAGTGAAGGATTAGAACTACTTGAACAAGCATTTGGTGATGAAGGCGTAAGATCTGAGGCAAAAAACTATATCACCAAAGGAAACATTTTCCAAGGAATCCTTGATGGAGAGGTAAAAATGAATCTGCTAAATCCCCAAGCAAAGATTGGTAATCCGATGGCAGGTATTAATGCTTTTGAAGCATATGCAAAAGCCTTAGAAATCGCTGAAAAGGGAGGAGATAAAAAAGCGGCTCTTAAAGGTATTAATGCGGTAGAAGGAAATCTAAATAATACTGGGATTGCGATGTATAATGAAAAGAACTATGAGACAGGATTTAAGAATTTTGAAGCGGGCGTTAAAGCATTTAAATTGCTAAATGCTAATGGTAAGGAAAGCAGACTGGATGATGAAGCTATTTATGCTGATCATGTATTCTTTACAGGAGTCAATGCTTACTTAACAGAAGATAAAAAAAGATCTATGCCTTACTTTGAGGAGCTCTATAACAAAGGTACAAAGGAGGCATTGGTTTATGAAGCATTATATACAATGACTTTAGACACCGATAAAGAAAAAGCAGTAGGATACTTGACAAAAGGAAGAGAATTATTTCCTGATGATACCGGTATGCTATTTACAGAGATCAATTATTACCTCACAGAAGGAAAGTTAGATATACTAATAGAAAAGCTTGACGCAGCAGCGGAAAAAGAACCAGATAACATGTCTGTATTAGTGACGAGAGGTAAGGTATTTGATGAGTTACATACTAAGGCTAGAGCTGAGAATGATGAAGCAAAGGCAACTGAATACTTCAATAAAGCATTAAGCGATTACAATGGAGTATTAGAAAAAGATACTGAAAACTTTGATGCAACTTATAGTATAGGAGCTTTATACTATAATAAAGCAGCAGGAATGGCTGATGGTATAAATGAGTTAGCAAATGATTACTCAAAAGCTGGAACGGCAAAGTATGATGAAGCTAAAAAGAAGATGGATGCAATTTTTGGAGAAGCTTTACCTTTCTTTGAAAGAGCGGATCAGATCAATGGTGAGGATATGAATACATTAATTGCCCTCAAAGAAATCTATGCCAGACAAAGTAACTTTGAAAAATCAAATGAGTACAAGGCAAAAATAGAAGCGGCGTCTAACTAGACCATAATCTATTAATAAAATATATTTAAAGGTGAGTACTTCTGTACTCACCTTTTTTTATTTATCGCAATGTGCTATTTATGATTCGATACATCTCTGAGCAAAATCTACAGTCCGCAACAAAACCAATAATTTATAAATTCTAAAACCCATATCTCTTTAGTTGATTATTGAATCATGAAAGTTTTGTTTTATATTCAGTTGGTTAACAGTGTCATAATCTTTGCTAAGCATATCAAGATCAATAGATAAAATTAATAAGTGGATTGGGGATAAAACTTCCTGGATTACACTCATATTGGTTTTGATCATGTGCATAGATGTGTTTAATCGAAAGGTGCTCAACTTCTCTGAAAACTGGATCTTAGAATTAGAATGGTATTTATTTGGGATACTCTTCTTATTGGGTTTTGCATATACTTGGCAGGATGACAAACACGTAAGGGTAGACTTATTCTATGATAAATTCACGGACCGACACAAAGGACTGATCAACTTTATCGGGATATTAATATTCGTTATCCCTTGGTGTATTATTGTGATAAAGACTTCATGGGACTATGGGATGAATTCCTGGTCATTTAGAGAAGGCTCACCAAATCACAATGGCTTGCCTGCTAGGTATCTTATCAAGTTTATGATTACCGTAGGATTTACAATGTTACTCTTACAAGCAATATCGATATTAATCAAGTCCTATTATCAAATGTTGGGTCGTAAAATCGAAAAGCACTAATGGAAATAGTTGCTATCATTTTATTCATATTGATTTTCATATTAATACTATTAGGCTTTCCTGTAGCCTATACTTTAGCAGGTTTATCAGTAATTGTAGGAATGATTTTCGTCCCTGACTTTTTTGATCTCTTACCATTGAGATTCATGGGCACTATTCAGAATATCGTTTTACTCGCTGTACCTCTATTTATCTTTATGGGGCTCATGTTAGAGAAGTCTGGCCTTGCAGAAAATCTGCTTGATACTATGGCCATACTTTTTGGAAAAGTAAAAGGAGGACTTGCTATCTCAGTAGTGGTGGTAGGAGCGCTCCTAGCTGCGTCTACAGGCATTGTAGGTGCAACGGTGATAACGATGGGATTGATAAGCCTACCGACTATGTTAAAGCGAAACTATAGTCCTGAACTAGCAACTGGTACTATAGCATCATCCGGTACTCTGGGTCAGATCATTCCTCCATCCGTTGTACTAGTTTTACTGGGTAGTGTTTTACAAGTTTCTGTCGGTGACCTATTTAAGGCTGCGATAGTACCTGGTATATTATTAGTCGTTTGTTACATACTGTATATTCTAATCTATGCTGCAATGAATCCAGACAAAGCACCTGCTATTCCAGCAGAAGAGATAGCTGCCTTCAAGCAAAGCGATTTTGGCAAGAAAGTGTTATCAGCATTTTTTTTTCCTATGCTGTTAATCACAACGGTCTTAGGAGCGATCTTCGTTGGCGTTGCAAGCCCTACAGAAGCAGCTGCCGTAGGGGCATTAGGAGCTACCATCCTTACTTTAATTCAAGGTAAATTTTCATACTCTGTATTAAAGGATGTAATGAAAGGAACTACTCAATTGACTTGCATGGTCTTCCTAATATTGTTTGGCGCTACTACATTTGCTCTGGTATTTAGAGGGTTAGGAGGAGATACTTTTTTAGTCGAAGCAATCAAATCCTCTGAGCTGTCACCCATGATGTTTTTAGCAATTGTTATGGTCGTCGTTTTTATTGCAGGATTCTTTATTGATTTTATTGAAATCATATTTATCATAGTTCCAGTAGTGGCTCCTATATTTGCTTCTCTTGGCATTGATTTGATTTGGATCGGAATTTTACTTGGGCTCAATCTACAAACCTCATTCCTATCACCTCCATTTGGATTTGCTTTGTTTTACCTTAAGGGAGTGGCTCCTAAAGGGGTTACTACCCAACATATTTATAAAGGGATCATTCCTTTTGTATTGATACAGTTGGCGTTTTTGATATTAGTCTTAGTATATCCTAATATAATTTACCTGATTTGATAAAGTCATCAGATTATATTCCCTTCATTAATTTCTCGTAATAAGCTCGTTCAGAAAGATCAGACCATGAGGATACATCCTTTGAAAATTTCTGATAAGACTCATTCACCTTTTTGCTAAATTCATCAGCAGCAACCTGCTCTGCTACTACTTCCTCAGCATACTGTCGAAGTGATGAGAGTACATTATCTGGTAATGGTTTAATCTGAACATCACTCTCATTCTTAATCTTATTAATATAAGTATTGTTCATTGCGTCAAACTGAGCAATTGTCCACGTGTGAATTCTAAATGATGCTGTCTCAACAATCTGTTGTAGGCTAGGAGGGAGGGCATTAAAGTCTCTTTTGTTTACAAAAAACTCCAACATTGTTCCGGGCTCATGCCAGCCTGGGTAGTAGTAATATTTAGCAATCTGGTGAAACCCCATGAGGTAGTCATGGTAAGGACCTATCCATTCTGTAGCATCTATCACGCCACGTTCTAAGTTAGTATAGATCTCACTGCCAGCAGAAAGTACAGCTGTCCCCCCAGCCTTAGCCAATACTTTACCACCCATGCCAGGCATCCTCATCTTTAAACCCTTAAAGTCATCTATGGTATTAATTTGTTTATTAAACCAGCCGGCCATTTGCACTCCAGTACCTCCTGCTAAAAATGGGATCAAATTGAATCTGTCATACAACTCTCGCCATAGCTTAAGCCCATCTCCAGAGATCATCCAGCTATTCATTTGTTGCGTATTCATCCCAAAGGGAATCGCTGAGAAAAACACCGTACTAGGTGCTCGACCTGCCCAGTAGTAAGCTCCACCGGCACCCATTTCTGCTGCACCACTACTTACTGCTTCAAAGGCCTCTAAAGGAGGTACCAGCTCTCCTCCTGCATATACCTTGATCTCTAATCTACCTTCAGACATAATATTAACCATCTCCGCAAACTTGACTGGCCCAGTACTTAGAATTGGCAAATTGGGTGGCCAAGTGGTAACCATCTTCCATTTAAATCTCTTATTGGTGATGACATTAGGAGAACCCACTTCACTAGTTTGGTCCTCTTTACATGCTTGAGAAGTAAGACCCAATCCTAATACTCCTAGAGCAGTATTTTTTAAGAATTTATTGCGGCTGAGTTTTTTCATAGGTACCAATTTTATAATTAGCCTAATTGAAATTAAACTATTTCTTTATATGATAGTTTTTAATCACATTTGCGATACTAAACTAGAAATAATTATCGACCATGAAGAAGTATGATGAGCCCAATCCATTAAATGATGTTGCTGCATTCCATACAACATTTGAAATGCCTATAATTGAGGTGCCAGCGATCCCAACAAAAGAAAGATGTGAGTTAAGAATTTCTTTGCTGCAAGAAGAGCTAAATGAGCTCAAAGAAGCAATTGAAAATGATGACTTAATTGAATGTGCTGATGCATTCTGTGACCTCCAGTATGTCTTGTCTGGTGCGATATTAGAGTTTGGTCTTGGGAATAAGTTTAAGACTTTGTTTGAAGAAGTACAGCGATCTAATATGAGTAAGACTTGTAAGAGTAGGGAAGTGGCTTTAGCTACACAAGAGCACTACAAAAGAACTAAAGATGTCGATTCTACCATAGAAGAAAAAGAGGGAGAATATTTAGTGTTTAGAGTACCAGATAGAAAGGTATTAAAGTCTGTCGATTATTCACCAGCCGATATTATCTCACTGCTTAAATAAAATGCTAACTATTTTCAATACCAATTTTTGTAGCTATTGAAAATTAGAAGTTTAACTATCTTTCTCTAAACCCTTGTCATCTACACCGTCATCAAGCAAAAGCGGCTTTTCACTAGTTTGTTCTGCGACATCATCCGAGACTATTACTGCATCATCTATTATCTCATTTCCATCACCATCAAGATCTTCAAACCCAGCTGCTACAACGGCAGGCTTTTGCGGCAATTCTAGATTATCAGGCGTAGAAATAGTTGTCTTACCCTCTGAGAAAGCCCCGTAATCACCCTCTGCAAATTTATCAGCTTTGGAGAAAAAATCGTCTGTTCCTTCTAGTAAAGATCCTCCAGCGGTCAGCGTATCTTCTGCAAACTCTCCTTTAGGTTTTAGTGCTTCTTCTGCTTCAAAGGCTTTTGCTTTTTCATAGGTTTCATCTAGCTTGTCTCCCATCTTATCTGAGAGCTCAGATGCTTTTTCAACAAGATTATCTTTCAAGTCACCTGCTTTTTCTAATAAGTCTCCTCCTGTCTCCATTACCTTACCGCCTACATCTTCTGCAAAGTCTCCTGCTTTATTGACCAACTCATTGTCTGCCAGATTATCGTAAGCGCCAGACGCTGTATCTTTTAAAGATCCGAGAGCATCTCCTGCCGTGTCTTTAAGTGACCCCAGTGTATCCCCAGACTTCTCCAGTACTGCATCTCTTAGCCCACTTGATTTATCTAATATATTGCCTCCCACATCGCTTAATACATCCTTGCCTTTACTCGCTATCTCAGCACCCTTTTCCATTCCATACTCGATTCCTTTTTCCCCTTGGTGCTTCGCCACTGATTTTGAAGCAAATAGTAATTTTTTGATTTCACTTAAAAAACCCATTATATTTTAGTTTATTGATTCGTAAATTAAAGCACACATTATATTCACTCATATCTAAGTTACGTATTATATAATGCAAAACTTAATATAAAAATTTCATAAAACCCTAGCAATACTTAATAGTAAAAATGGCACTGACTGAAACACAAGCTACAATCCAGAATATCATTGAAGAAATAAGGCAAATAGACGTGGTAAATAGAAGAGTCACAGAGTCCGAAAAAGAACTGGCAACTGCAAAAACTGCGATCAGCAAATTGCAAAAATTAATGGATAAAGAGCTCGATGATCTAGAACAAATGGAGAGTATGTCCATGAAGGCGGTATTCTACAAAGTGCTTGGCAGCAAAGAAGAACAACTAGAAAAGGAAAGACAAGAATATCTACAAGCCTCTCTCAAGTTTAATGATCAAAAGGATAAAATAGAATTAATAGAATTTGAGCTAGGCGTCCTCAACAAAAAGTTGAGAAATAAAACTCAATTAACTCACCAATTAACCAAGCTCAAAAAGATCCGTGAACAAGAGATTATTAACTCTAATCCTCTACAAGCTCAACAATTGCTTAACCTATCTCATAACCTAGATAATAATATCTTAAAGCAAAGAGAAATTGATGAGGCCATACAAGCCGGTAACAAAGTGGCTAAGACAATAGCAGAAATAATCAAAGAGCTAAAAAATGCGCAACACTGGGGTAAATGGGATATGTATGGTAATCAAGGACGTAGAGCTGGCTACATGAAACATACTGCTATAGACAGAGCCAAAAATTTAGCAAATATTGCAAACCATGAGCTATATAAATTCTCAAAAGAACTCAGAGATACAGGAGAATATGCAGAAGGATTTCAAATCAATATGGAAAGCTTCTCAAGTTTTATAGATGTCTTTTTTGATAACCTCATCACAGATTGGATCATGCAACAAAAGATAGTCAACTCAACAAACATGATGCACTCTAATCTTGATAAAGTGCAAAGGATCCTAATATCTTTGAAGCATAAAATAGGAAGCCTAGACAAACATAATGCTCAGCTAAAGATTAATTATGATGCCGTGTTGCTAAGTTGATGTATGATAAAAGTATTTATGCAAGATCAATTGTAGGACCCGATTAAATCTTTCGATACACTTCTCTAGTATCGCAAAGCGTTACAGATTTCGTTGCTCTGAAAATACTACCATCCTCATCTATTGTCATTGTTCTGACCACCTTACCATCAAGACTTAGTGAAAGGGTGTTTTCTGATATCACGTATGTACCGATCGATTGAGAGATATGTGGACCGTCTCCACTACCTGACACATCAAAAGTTTCGGATTCTAAATCATAAACGAATGTCAAATCTTCATTGAGTTGAAATGAGTGATTGAGACACGAATAAGAATCGTCATCTGCCCACGTTACACAGACTCCACCATCTGATAGTAGTCCAGTCTGTTGATTTGCTGTAAGTCGGCAAGAAGTTAATTCCCAACTCGTTATCCTGTAATTGCCTAAGATAGTATCCTCCTCTTTTCCGCAACTTATTATTATTAGTAATAGTAGTAAAAGACCTGTATACGTTATTGTTCTAAGTGTTTTAGGAGTTGTTATTAAAGTTTTCAATTTTATAAAGTTTTAATGTTAGGAAATTAAAAGTGGACGTGGTCTTTGAGAATAGTTATCTGAAAATTCAATTCCCTTTGATGATCAACTCAGCTCCTAGTGGAATGTCTAGTGTTGCTCCTAGCT
>Ga0114957_1000104_pt1 | contig 117504 bp, 100 predicted proteins | sample BantaG_FD_87175 | JGI IMG/M metagenome (GOLD analysis project Ga0114957, IMG submission 87175) | Marine algal microbial communities from Bantry Bay, Ireland - BantryBay_4 metaG | ecosystem: Host-associated > Algae > Red algae > Unclassified | place: Bantry Bay, Ireland | collected 2014-11-21 | reverse complement strand
TTATGTCAACAATATAAAAGTCTGCGGTATACAGTGCCGGTAGGCAGTTCTTTACAACTGCGTAACGCGAACTGCGACTGCACGATCAAGATCTAGGTGGCCATGGCGGCGGGGCCCACCCCTTTCCATTCCGAACAGGGAAGTTAAGCCCGCCAGCGCCGATGGTACTGCTATACCAAGTGGGAGAGTAGGAAGCCGCCTTCTTCGCACTGAACTCGTTTCAGTGCTCATACCAAGTCCTTCACAGAAATGTGAGGGACTTTTTTTGTTTAGATTCATTCTGAAAATAGGCGAGTAAACCCTTCTCGGGTCAAGAACCCGACTGTTCGCCGAGCAAGACTGGGATGTCCGGCCCCAACATGTCTTTCGCATGGGTGTCGAAGATTATGTTATATTAGTCTGATATTCAGATTATATCCAACCCGAGCACTCTTCAATACAGATTTCTAAAAGTTTAGAAAAACGGACGCTATAAGTAGACTAAATCTGCACTTTTGCAAGTCTAAACTAAGGTAGGTTTAAGTTTACCAAAGAAAATTGAGATATGATACAAAAAAAGTTCGTTTTATAGAACTATTGATTTGATCGTATTTCTAAAGAAGTCAAGGCTAAAGAAACACAATCTCGAGAATATTATTATGGGTAAAAAGAATTCAATTGTTCCTTTCATATTGTGTTTGGCGTAGTCGGACAATACGAATAAAATTATTTTCAATGAAATACTAGATTTAATTTGAGCAATTTAAGCTATCGGTACTTAATCTTATGCACCTTCACTAAGCTAATAACACCCATAATTAACCACATGTTGTCCAAATAGAATCCTAATTAAATACTTCATTGAATAGGGGAATACACATTCATGGCCTCAATATCTTCCATAAACAGGCTTCTCTCACTATTCTTGAATTCAACAAAGTCATCTTTCACATTTTGTGGACTTTGCACGTTTGGTATAAAAAGATTGTCCTGACTACTGTCCCAAGGTGCATTGAACCAAGCTAAGACCCATGCGAGTTTGATTTCCTCCCCTCCTTCTTCAATTACCGATAAGATATTGTCTGTCCAAAAATCAGGATTACTGGAATGATATTGTTGCTCCCCGGTTTCCGTAAAAGCTGCTACTTTGTTATGTAGTTCGGCAAAATTAGTCAAATCAATTAGAGCGTCTTTCAACTGATCCCTAGATGGAATATAGTAATCAATTCCTACTACATCTACATAATCATCCCCTGGATAATAACTTTGATCTAGAGTTACATTTGGAGACCATGCAAATAGTATATTTCCGGTTCTATCATTTAAATAATCAACGGTCATTCGGTATAGCGCTACATATAGTTCTGCAGAATGATTTTCCGTTCGCGTACCCCACCAAAACCAATTACCATTCATTTCGTGCAATAATCGAAAAGTTACCGTAAAGCCAAGTTCGTTATCTATAATATCTAAGATTTCATCCATCTCGGAAAAGTACCATTCGCGCGCACCATTCAAATCATTTACAACATCATACATCAAGCTTTTATCTGTCTCAGTAGTTATTTCGTCATAGTAGATTTTTTTGTCAGCAGGGCTCCGTTGATGGAAATCAAAGGTTACGATGGCTCCGTTTTCATAAGCTTTTTTTGCCTCGTCAATATGCAATTGGCGTTGCGCGGGCGTTCGATATAAGATATAGTGCGGGTCAATACCAAATACGGCGGGGTGATCACCGCTCACGTCCTTACAATCTGAAGTATTTAAATCGTAACTCAATTCGTTCAGTTGAAAAGAAAGTGGAAATTCTTGCCCAAAAGCAAATTGGTCGCTCGCTGCTATGGCAGAAAGATGATTTAGAACATTGATTGTTTGAACCGAAGCCATAGGACTTACAGGGTAGCGAAGACCCAACTGTCTTATTTGAACCTGAATACTAGCTACATCAGTCGCACCTTGGTCATCAGTAACTGTTAACTGTATGTCGTGAATACCGAATGGTAAGATAAAGTTGGCGATTTCATCGGTGCTTAGAATGTTATTATCCAAAATCCACTCAAAACTCAAATCACTTTCTTCTATATCGGTTGACGCAGCAGCTGTAAGTTCCACCTCGGCCGAATCGGTATTGTTTTGAACATAATAAACCCTATCACCTTCGACGACGGCCATAGGGTCTTGATTTGGAAAAGAGTTTATGTTCACAAGAAAATTTGTTTGGCTTTCATCTTCAGCAACAATTCTATAGGTAACCGGTTCGCTAAAATCATTAATAGTACTACCTGAGATTTGAAGTTCATTCCCTATGTAAACACTAGCCTTTTCAGAAACCGTAAAAACTGCTGTAAATTCTTTAGAGGCTAAAGGTTGATCAAAGTTCGCTTGCAATTGGTTTTGAGAAAAGCCGCTAAAAATGAGATTCGGTTTTTCTTTTATGGAATACGAGAATACGCTTTTTTCACTACTCAATAGTTCTTTTTCAGAGTCCTTAGAACACGAAAAGATCAAGAATGTTATAATAAGTATTTTAAAGTATTTCATTTATTGCGTTTTGCTCTATTTGACAGGCCGAATATTTTCTCATAATTGACTATAAGTCCCTTTAATAGCTGTTACAGGGATAAGTAAATCAAACTAATTATCAGGATGATTGTACTTTGAAGTTAACTAACTCAACAAACTAACTTGCTGAAAGTATCATCCTGAAATATTTAGTTTAGAGTGTACTAAAAGATAGTGATTGTCTAGTTGAAACCTACATTATCTATATAAATAGTTTCTCCAGGAATTCCCACCGTACCTCTGATGACTACTTGATTAAAAGCTGTCGTGCCGTTAGCTAATGAAGATACTGGAATCGAAATATCCGCCCATTCTCCCGCTGGGATATCTACATCTACTTGATTCCCCCATTGTTCGTTCAAAATGACTCCAACGGTAGTCCCGTTTTCCGAGTATATTGAAGCAACAAAGAAATCATATTCGTTTACGTCAGCTATTGCCGCCCCTCCAACTTGCCAGCCTTCAAAACCATCACCCGGGAATACCGCTGAATACGAATAGATACCTTCCCTCACCGGGTCGGTGTTCGTACCGTCTTGGGTAGCCCATCCGCCGTTCCACATTCCATCGGCCAGTTCATCTGTAAAAAGTGCAAATTCCAACGCAGGGGGACCGGCCACATAAGTCACGTCAAAACCTATTTCATCCAAATAAACTACCTCGCCTGGATTTCCTAAAGTTCCTCTAATCACAACTTGATTGAAGGCGGTCGTACCATTGGCAATTGCTGAAACAGGTATTGCAATTTCCGTCCATTCACCGGCCGGAATATCTACATTGAATTGGCTACCCCATTGCTCGTTGAGGACCACTCCGAGCGTCGTTCCGTTTTCAGAATATGCAGAAAAATTGAAGAACGAATATACATTGACGTCAGGTATATCGGCTCCCCCTACTTGCCAACCTTCGTCTCCATTAGGGTATAGCACCGAGTACGAGTAAACTCCAGATTTTACGGGGTCCGTATTTAATGGGTCTTGAGTAGCCCAACCGCCATTCCACATTCCATCCGCAAGTGCATCGTCATATAATTGGAAGCCATACTCGGGAGTTCCGCCTACAATAGGTTGCGGATATCCCAATGCTACTGCCAAAGATTCAGGAATCAATACGTTGTCTATTTCATGAATAACACCATTGCTAGCGCCAACATCTGCAATACTAACTTGTGCAACAGGAGCATTTCCTCTTGTTGGAGTTAAGCTCACACCATTATCAGCGGCCACGGTAAGCTCTTCCAATAATATAGTTTCAATAACACCATTCGTAAACTGATTACTCATTGATATGCCATCAAGAAAGTGATATTCCAGTAAGGACTTGAGTGTGGCTATTTCTTCCGGAGTATCAAAATCGGCTAATCCATCGAAATTGTCAATTTGAAGAAAAAGTACTTCAAAGGCAGCATCTGTTGGGGTAAATAGCGTTAATTGCTCTTGCGTGATAAGATCTGAAAGACCGGCAAGTTCTATGGCTTCTGCAAAGGCATTGTATCCTTTGTCTTTTAGTCTTGAGGGTAAATCTAAAGTTTCAGAAAGTACCTGCTGAAAAACAGTGTTTGGCAGCAAAACCTTGTCTACACTATGGATAACACCGTTAATTCCCTGTATATCAGCAATACTTATTCCAGCGTCTGTATAAGAAGCATCATCAATGGTGGTGCCATTTGCGGTAAATGTCTCTCCCTGTACCGTTGTTAAGGTCTCCCCATCTATACTTGCAGAGACTGCATTAATTTCACTTATCACATGGTAAGTAAGCACATCTGTCAAAACATCTTCCGGAATTTCCTCAAGAGTAGACCATCCGAAGGCATCATTTAACTGCGTAAGCAAAACCTCAAAGGAAGTATTTGTTGGTGCCATAACAGTAAAGGGACCCGAAGTTTGTAGGGTGTCTACTAAACTCACCCTTTCTAAAGCACTCATTAAAATTGAAAAATCAGGATTAGACGCAATATGATTGGTAATCTTTGGTAAGGTCAGCAGCCCGTCAACAACATGCACGACACCGTTGGTAGCACCTAAATCAAACATACCGGTAACAGGGTTTATATTCCCGTTTAGGGTTACTCCCCCTTCTTTATTCACAAAGAGGCTCAGGTTGGTACCTTCGGGACCGGTTGCCATTGTAGTTCTGTAACCCGTTATCAAATTAGAACTAAGATCGGCGGTTGTTGTGCTCAACACATGATTCATAATCAAATTTTCCAATTCAGAATCGGTCATTGTAGACATATCTGTACTAGAAAAAGCCGAGTTGTTTGGGGCAAAAACTGTAAAAGTAGCGTTGTTCGCAAGGGTTTCATCTAAACCAAATTTTGAGAGCTCACCATTTAAAGTAGTAACTTCTGGAGTATCGTTGAGAATTTCAGCAATAGTTTTAATTGCTGAACTATCAACAGGTTGAAACACCTCATCATCATCGGTACAGGAGTTTATACCTACTACCAACACTATACACAAGGCGTATTTCATTAAACTTAGTTTCTTTGTCGTTTTCATAGTTCTTATTTTTTATATCTCAACTTTTTTTACTCAATAAATCCAAACTGATCTAAATAGAACAAAGCATTTGCTCCAGCGAATTCTTGAAAATCGATTCTTGATATCGTCTCAGGCTCAGTACCCGGGGGATAGATATTTGATAAGGGAATTACTATCCTATTCCATTCGTTCGGCACCAAATCCACAAGAATCTGCCTGTCAAAATCATTAATAGCTACAGCTATAAGGGTTGTTTCGGAATTGGCCGGAAATACTTGAAAAGAAACTGTGCTATAATCAGCGAAAACCAAAGTTTCTCCTTCATCATTCGGCAAAAAGGTCAATCCTCCAAAAGGATCGCTCGTTCTTTTAATAGATACACTTCCCAATGCCACTTCTGAAGAAAGTTCTTGTGTACCGCTAAAACCACCAATATCCCAACCTATTGCCTCGTCTGTGAATATCGGGTAATTAAATCCGAAAGACGTGGATTGTGCGACAACACCATTACTGAATACTTGAATAAATGCCTGTATGATTCCGTCGGGTATGACGGCGACGACTTGTTCAGCAGTTACGGAAACAATTTCCGCTTCAAGATCATCATCACCGGACAAAAAGGAAACTTTATCAACATTTGTAAAATCGCCTCCATTTAAAACTACTACTCCTTTTCCATCTCTTACTTCCTCCTCGAAATCAGTTATAGTCAGTAAGGCAAAATCAAAACTTGAAGTACCATTTTTAGTTTCAACGGTTACTTTATTGGAAACATTTAAGAATGGAGCCTCCAGAGGTACTCGAGAAATAATAAGAGTTTCGGTAACATAAACGGGATTGAAACCTGCTTCAAAACCGTTGTATTTTATGGAAATAACAGAAGCGAGATTCTCCCCTCTTATCCAATAAAAATCTCCCAATACTCCTGAACTTACAGCATTCTCGGTTCTGGCATCAGCAACACTCGTAATAACTGGAGGTTCGGTGCTACCGAAATCTAAATCATTTTGATTGAATTCGCTGCTACAACCTATAAGTATGATGAAGACCAAAAAGGCTACTATTTTCAAAGGGTTATTCATAATGCTATATTTTATAATCTTTGCGATTTTAGTTAAAATAAGGTATTGGTGCCTCTAATAGAGCAGGGTTATTTATAGTCTCATTCGTAGGGTATGGGAACAAAAGCTTGTCTTCGGTTACATTTACTTTCCTAGAAAAAATATCATTTACGTCGGCATTTTGATACCAACCCCTTTCAATATTAGATAGATAGTTCGTAGCATCATCTCTTCTTATAGCGTCGAACCAATGCACCATTTCAAAAGCAAACTCAAGTTTGCGCTCTTTGAATATATCTTCAAAAGTTGGGTTTGTAATTGAAGCTAGGCCAGCACGATTACGAATCTTATTCACCGATGCTTCTGCCTCGGCAATAGATCCACCTCCACCCATAATAACAGCTTCAGCATGTATCAATAAAACATCAGCGTAGCGAAGGGCGTAGGTATTATTTGGGTAGCTACCCATTCCACCGCCGCCATTAGAGCTAGGCGTACCCACCACATATTTCTTTAATGCACGTAATGTTCCTTGAGCATTTACAGCCTCTTGACTTGTCGATACCGTGTACCCCCCGTTTAAATTTGGGTAAATAGCACCAGGTTCCATAATAGTCGCTTTGTATCGCTGATCAAGCTCGGTATCTTCATAGGTATCTTGTAAGTCTAAAGAAGGACCTATTGCCGAGAAGCCATCTGCAAAACCTGTAATTCCCGATAAGGCATAGAAACTTTGAACAGCATTTCCTTGCGCAAATTCACCCGAAGTACTCCATTGATGGGCAATGATACTTTCCCTATTATTGTTGTTGGCCGTTAAAAATAAATCGCCATAACTTCCAGCGACACCATCTTCCGCAGTACCTCCTAATAAGCCAAACTCGCCAGAAGCTATTACTTCCGAAGAAAGTTGATACGCTTGAGTATATTCCTTTAAAGTTAAATGCACTTTAGACAACAATGCCTTAGCACCATTGCTCGATATTCTACCTGGGGCCGAAGACTTGGTGTTATTAATATTATCAATTGCAAATTGAAGGTCATTTTTGATGAAGGTATATACATCGGTTACCAAATGTCTAGGTATAAAAGACTCTGTAACCAACTCGGCGTTATTTTCTAAAATTGGAACGGAACCAAATATTCTTACCAAATGAAAATAGGAAAGGGCTCGCATGGCACGTATCTCTCCTCTTGCATTGTCAATTACCGCTTGCGAAACACCTTCGGTCGCAATTTCGGGCATCGTATTAAGAATACCGTTGGCCTGTGCAACCACCCCATAAAGAGAGGCCCAAGTACCACTAAGAGCAGGATGATTACCAGTCACCGCGAACAAATCGAAATCTTGATTTCTCGGATCCCAAGTTCTGCCAGTACCTCCTGACAATTCTCCTATTACCCATTGGTATTCAGATACATACCTATTCCAAGGAACAGAATACATGAAATTAGAGGAAGCTTCAATCTGAGCATCAGTTTGAAAAAACTCGGTTACGTTGAACGAATCTTCTGGTGGCCGATCTAAAAACTCCTTGCTACATGATGCCAAAATCACGGTCATGAATACAACAGCAATCGACCATTTTGTATATATTAAATAATTTTTCATAGTATAAATAGCTTTTTCTTTTTAAAATTCAATGTCCAGTCCGAGGGCAAATGTTCTTGGTGATGGATACCTACCATTATCTACACCCGCCAAAAGAGGGTTTTGATTCAGTACACCTACCTCAGGATCGTAACCTGAGTAATTGGTGAACGTATACAGATTCTGAATTGACCCATATACCCCTATTTTACTTAGGCCTATCTTTTTGAAAATATCGGAAGGGAGGGTATAACCCAAACGAACGTTTTGAACACGCAGATACGAACCGTCTTCGATATATCTATCTGAGATTAAAATATTATTAGTCGCATTACTAGTATATCTTGGATGAGTTGCATCCGGATTATTCAAGTTGTAGTAATCCGTTACAGATGCTAGTTGGTTTCTATACGTCAAGTTTGAATTGGTGAGCGTTCTTCCAATGGCATTAAAGATTTCGTTACCATAAGAACCTTGAAGAAAAATTCCTAAATTAAAATTCTTGTAGTTGAAATTATTCTGCCATCCGAAGGTAAAATCAGGATGTGGACTACCAATTACGGTTCTATCATTTCCATCAACGATGCCGTCACCGTTTACATCTTCAAATTCTACATCGCCCAACCAGGTTCTACCCACTTCACTCGCATTACCAACCGGTTGACCGAATTGAGGCGCTGCTCCATTTAAATCATCAAGTGTTCTGAATAAGCCTTTTACTTTGTATCCATAAAAGACACCTATAGGCTCACCCACTTTAGTTTCTGTAAGGATTTCTGGAGTATCATCTAAGCTCGTTTGCCCGTTAATCGTAAGGTCATCTGCCAATTCAAGTACTTCGTTTCTATAATGTGAGAAGGTAAGGTTCGAGTTCCACGAAAAATTTCCTGTACTCATACTGTCATAACTTAATGATACGTCAATACCCTTGTTTTCCATTTCTCCCAGATTTACAAATGGGGCATCTATAGAACCGGGGTTTTGATCCGTACCTCCCAAAACAAAATCAGAAAGTGCCAATTGAAAAATAAAGTCGCTGTTCAATTTTCTGTAAAGCTCTACGGTTGTATTAAAATGACCGCCAAACATCGAAAAATCTATACCCAAGTTTGTTTGTTTAGAAGTTTCCCAAGTAAGTTCTTGATTCGGAAAATTATTCACGGCAAAACCAGTACCCAATCCGGTCGGAACTGGATTTAATTTAGAGCCGTAAGAAAATGGAGGAACAGCTTGATTACCTACTTCACCGTACCCTCCATAAATTTTAATATCCTCAACGGCCTTAAAATTTTCCATAAAAGATTCGTTGGATAATCTCCACGATGCAGATATGGATGGGAAATATCCCCATTGATTGCCCTCTGAGAAATTTGAGGAGCCATCGGCCCTTAAAGAAGCGGTAACGTTGTACTTACTATTATGTGAATAAATCAACCTACCGAAATAGGAGACCAAAGAGGTACTGCCCTTATACTCGGTTACATTTTGATTTGCTGCATCAGAATTGTTCAATGTTGGCGGGCTGTTCTCTACAAAACCATCTCCTCTCGCAATTCGCCCCCTATATCTTGACTCTTGCGCTTCATGACCGACGAGAACAGTAAGGTTACTGCTGTTTTCAAAAGCCTTGTTGTAAGTGAGTAAATTTTTGACGATCCAGAAATCATTTTGCTCAAAACGTTGTCTCAGTACTGGAAGAAATGGCGGAAGAATTCCATAGGAATATTCTTTTTGAAAATTATCGTTTGTATTCGTTTCAAAATTACCGCCAAACTCGGGCCGATAAGTCAGGCCTTCAAACAGTTTAAACTCAGCGAAAATATTGCCCAGAATACGATCTCGTCTTAGGTCATTATCAATATTATCTATTTGAGCAATAGGATTAGGTAATCCTAAGGACACCTCTTCAGAAGTAGTTGGACCAGCATACGAACCATCAGGGTTAAAAACTGCTATTGCTGGGTTATTTCTTAAAGCAAGAGATACGACACCTCTTGAGTCGCCACTCAAAATAATATCTTCATTTGTTCTGCTTAACGTCGCATTAATACCGACTTTTATTCCTTTCTTAACTTGAGAGTCTAGATTAAATCGGATGCTTGTTCTGTCAAATCCAGAACCTCTAACCGTACCTTCCTGATCTGTATAATTCGCGGATACAAAATATCTTGTGTTATCACTACCTCCAGAAAACGAAAGTTGGTGATTTTGTAAAATCGCATTTTGAAAGATTTCCTTTTGCCAATTGGTACCATTTCCTAACAAGTCGGGTCGTCTGAATTCCACTACAGGTTCAAGTTGAAAAACATTTCTAATTTCATTTTGAAATGCGGCGTATTCCTGCAGCCCTAATACCGGCAAGATATTAGTAGGCTGTTGAATGGCAGTATAGCTACTATAGTTAACCTTACCTTCATTATGTTTTCCGGTTTTCGTGGTAATAATCACCACACCATTAGCTCCTCTTGATCCGTAAATCGCCGTTGCGGAAGCATCTTTAAGAATATTTACCGAAGCAATATCATTTGGGTTAAGACCTGCTAATGCACCAGCACTATTGTCAAAACCTCGCCCACTACCCGAAATATTTCGGCTATCGTTTGAAAAAGGAACTCCGTCAATGATATATAAAGGTTCGGAAGATGCGTTTATTGAACCAACACCCCGAATTCGTATGGAAACTGCACCACCAGGTTGTCCTGAGTTTTGAGTAACTGAAACTCCAGCAGCCCGACCTTGTATTAATTGGTCAACACTCACCTGTGGTATACTGGCCAAATCAGCAACGTCTACCTTTGCTACCGAACCTGATAAGTCTTCTTTTAATTGGCTACCATAGCCTATTACAACCACCTCGTCCAGTTGACTTAAATCTTCTTGAAGTGATACATTTATAACGGCCTTTCCGTTTGTTACCTCTTCGTATGTAGCAAAACCTAGGTAACTAAATACCAAAGTGGCGTTTTCTGCAACCGTTATCTCATAGTTTCCATCAAAATCAGATTGCACACCATTCGTTGTTCCTTTTTCAATAATATTAGCTCCAGGCAGCACATCTCCATTCGAATCTGAAACAACTCCTGTTACCGTTTTTTGAGCAAAGGTCATGTGACTTGCAAAGTAGAATCCAAACACTAATAGTACTAATCTAATTCTGACATTTATATTCTCAAATTTGCACATATTCACTAGTCCTATTTAAGTTATTGAATTGATTTTCCTGAAAAAGTTCAGTTTCGCTACACAACTAATCAGCTATCAAATGTACCTTTTGAATTAGAGAATTATTAACACTATTCTGTCAATTCCTTATATTATCATGGTATTATCAACTTATTTTATAATATAAATGGGATTTTTTAAGATTTTGCTTTTTTTGATTTATTTAGTAAATACTAAAATTGTTAGGTATTTTTAGTATTTAAGAAGTTTTTATGCGTACGGAAAGGACAACGAAAAACAACGATATGAAGTAAATACTAGATAATATGAATGTATCACAAAGTAATACGAAATTGTCATTATAGATTAGTAAGAGAGTGATAGTGAGAACTGAGGCTAGTTTTAGCTTCGAAGTTTTGATAGCACCTCTATAAGTGCTCGACCATTGTGATATGGACATTTCCACGGACCTAATTTGTTCTCTTCGGTATAGGGTAATCCGGCTGCATTTACTCGAAAAAACCACTCTCCATTTTCATGGTCGATGATGCACTCTTCTATAAAATTCCAAATCTGTTGACTAATAGTATAATAAGACCGGTCCTCTGTAATTTTCCAAGTGTATATTAAGCCTACGATAGCTTCTGCCTGTGGCCACCAATGCTTGTCAGTATCTATGTGTTCGGTTTGACTATCTTTTGCGTTTATCACCCCAAAGTCCTTATCCAATGCTTCATTTACAAATGTTTTGGCTACATCTTGCATTAGTGTTTCGCATAATTTAATAATAGAATTATCTTCAAGAACCTCGGCCGCCTTTAATAATAGCCAAGCCGCCTCTATATCATGACCATACGAAATTTCTGGAGATATATTTTTCCAATCGATAGTGAAAAATAATTTCAAATGATTGTTGTATCGAAAAATTTTACTTGTAAAGAGGTCTAATAGCCTTTCGAGAGACTTCTCAACAACAGTATCTGCTGTTACTTCGAGAAGCGTCGTATAGGCTTCAAGAATATGTAAGTGCGTGTTGGTAGTTTTGGGTGCATTTAAGTCTTTTGGACTTAAACGCATGTCTTCGATAGGTGCCCATGCCTCATCGAAGGCTTCAAAATATCCACCTAATTTCTTGTCAAAAGCCTTGTTTTCTAGCAATTGAAATAGCTGTTTTGCCCATACAAGTGCTTTGGCGTTTTTAGAATATTTGTAATATTCAGATAGCGCATAAATACAAAACGCCTGAGCATACACCTGTTTTCTTGTATCTGTAGGAGTCCCGACGTGATTTACTTCCCAAAAAACACCGCGATGATTTTTATCCCTAAAATGGGTATATAAATAATTAAAGGCTCTCTCACACTCAAATTCAAACCTTCTATCTCCATAGAAGTTGCTCGCTCTGGCAAAAGTCCACAAGATACGAGTGTTTAAAATAATACTTTTCGGACTCTTTTTAACCACCTTATTGTGATGGTCGATGCGACCATGAAAGCCTCCAAACTCTTCATCTATTGCATTTGATTGCCAATAGTTCAGGATGTTCTCTAACTCGGTATTTAATTTTTTCGAAAAATCGGCTTGGCTGTCCATGTTCGTGAGGCATTAATACAAGCTTCTATTTTTATCAATTAGACTATTAATAGTTTCCACCGAACCGTTTGAGGTAAGCCTGTCTTTAGGAGTGTTTTTACAATAATCTACCAAGAGGTCAATTTTAGTTTTTGCAACATGCATTCTGGTATCTGAAGAGGCATAATAGATATAAACATCTCCGTTCGCATCTAAAATCCATCCGTTGGAAAAAAGCACATTGCCTACATCGCCAATAATTTCGTCATTATCAGGCGCCATAAAATACCCGCCGGGTTGATAAATTACTTTGGTAACATCATTCAAATCGGTCATAAACAAATACAGTACATATCGTAACCCAGCGGCTGTATTTCGAACACCATGCGCTAGGTGAAGCCAACCTTCTTCCGTTTTTAAAGGTGAAGGTCCTTGACCGTTTTTTAGCTCATAAATAGTATGATATTGTTTGGGATTTATAATCACCTCGTTTTCGACTTTCGGATGCTCCATCGAATCAATAAAGCCTAGACCTATTCCACCACCAGCGCCGGTTTCAATAAAACCATCTTGAGGTCTTGTATAAACAGCGTATTTACCATCAACAAATTCGGCATGTAGCGCTACATTTCTTTGTTGCTTGGCATTAGATATTAAATCTGGTAGCCGTTCCCAATGTTTTAAATCTATGGAGCGTATAATACCAGCGTTAGCAATTGCTGATGAAGTGTCAGATTCTAGTGCTTCGGGATCTTTTCTTTCCGAACAAAAGATGCCGTACACATAGCCATCTTCATGAAGGGTCAAGCGCATATCATAAGCGTTAACGTCGGGTTGTTTGTTTTGTGGCAATACCAATGGATGCTCCCAGAACTGAAAATTATCAACGCCATTTTCGCTTTCGGCAAAGGCAAAAAAAGATTTTCTATCATTACCCTCAACCCTAACGGCGAGGACATACTTACCTTCCCACTTGATCGCCCCTGCATTAAAGGCAGCATTTATGCCGATTCTTTCCAAAAGATTTGGATTGGATTCGGGGTTTAGGTCGTACCGCCAATGTAACGGCGTATGTGCAGCTGTCAAAATCGGGTATTTATATTTTGTGTAGATTCGAGAAGTATGAAGTTGTGGAATATTCTTACGCTGGATTAGTTCACGATGATCGTCAAATAATTTTTCAATTAATGGTGATGTCATGATGTTAGGTGTTGTCGTCATTGCTTACGTATTTTAACTATGTTTTTAATTGGGACAAATAATTTTTCGTTTTTTCACAAAAGACCTAATTTAAAATCAGAGGTTCAATCGTTTCTTCTATTTGCCAGTTCCTCGCTTATTTCTGCCATGTACTTATCATCGAGTTTATAGAAAATCAAGAATATAGCAGAAAATAAGGCACCTATCGCTGGTAAAAAGCTCATCATCATTCTAATTCCTGTTTTCGCTTCTTCGGTCTGTTCAACATTGGCCTCGAAACCATAGAGTGCCAACATCCACCCCGTTAAGGCTCCACCTATGGTCCATCCCATTTTTTGCGACATTGAGGAAGATGAAAAAATAAGTCCGGTTGCCCTACGCCCGTTCTTCCATTCAGAAAAATCGGCGATATCTGCATACATTGACCATACCAAGGGAAAAACACAGCCCGCGCAGATACTGATTAAGAACTGGAACAGAAAAATCATAAGTAGGTCATTTTCTTCAAAGAAAAAGAATATACAACTCAGTCCTGCAGCCAAGAACATCGCGAATAAAAATGTTCGTTTTTTTCCTAATTTATCTGAAATGGGTTTAGCTATAATTACACCAACCAAATTTGCAGCTTGCCCTAAGACTAAATAAAGGGTGCTAAAAGTTATAGGAATGTCGAGTAAGGGCATTTGAAATGCGTCCAGAGAATCAAAATAATATTTGAAATAATATATTGTTGAGCCATCTCTTATAGAATTGAAAATGAGGGTACATATACCTGCACCTAATAAAATAAACCATGGACCGTTTTTCGCCAAGTTTTTTAAATCGGACTTCAGGTCGGATTTCTGCTCTTTGGGAGGTAAAACCCTTTCTTTAGTAAGGTAAAATGTACCCAAAAACAATATCGCCGCCAAGATCGCATAGAGTATCATCGCGCTTTGCCATCCTTTTTGAGGGTCGATAACACCATTAGTATCACTAAAATAGTCGACCAAGGGCTCAGCAGTCGCAAGTACGAGTATACCACCTGCAAAAGCAAAAACAAAGCGGTATGATGCCAATGATGTTCTGTCTTTTAAATCAGAAGTCATTACCCCAAGTAGCGAAGAATATGGTACATTAACCGCAGTATAGGCAATCATCATTAAACTGTAAGTAATGTAGGCATAAATGATTTTTGAGGACAAAGTTAAATCCGGAGTTGTAAATGTGAGTATCCCACAAATCGCGAATGGCACCGCCACCCAGAGTAAATATGGCCTGAACTTACCCCATTTGGTGTTAGTTCTGTCCGCTAAAATTCCCATTATGGGATCGGTAAGACCGTCAAAAATTCTTGTGACCAAAAACATAGTTCCGACAACAGCTGCAGAAATACCGAATACATCGGTATAGAAAAAAAGTAGGTATACGCCGAACATTCGCCAAAACATTGAGGAGGCAAAATCCCCAAAACCATAACCTATCTTCTCTTTTAGCTTAAGTTTTTCCATTTCATTAATTTTTAGAGGCGTTCACTATACTCTATTGCTATTTAATCTTTTTCACATCCTTAAGAAAGAATACGTGGGGCAACTTTTTGAATTTCTTAAAATCGGCACTACTTTTTTGCCCTTTAAAAGGTGCATAATAATGGTCTGGCCATGCATTTCGCCAAAACAATGCCCATGAGAGCCCTTTATCAGCAACATTTTCATCTAAAACTTGCGTCCACCAATCGTCGACGGTGACCATATTCAATCCCCCTTCCGTAAGGGCATGTGGTTTGTTTTTTTGTTTTGCTACCCGAGCTAGCAATGACAAATTACTATTCAATATTTCAATATATTCTTCGGTTGTTCCGTGTTGGTACAAATCCATTCCTAAAATGTCGACATAGGCATCACCGGGGTAATACATCAGGTATTCTTCCTCGCTCTTCACAGCATCCGTTGCGTAGCAGTACAGCAGATTATGCACTCCGTATTTAGTCGTTAAAATCTCAAATGTTTCTTTCCAAAGGAGCTTGAATTCTTCGGGAGAACAACTTCCTTTTCCCCACCAAAACCAAGAACCGTTCATTTCATGATAAGGTCTGAAAACAATGGGAATACTTTTACCTGATTTGGTTTTTAATCCATTTATAAAATCTGCGACTTTTAAAAGCCAAGCTTTGTATTTAGGGTTTAATACCCCACCTTCTATAACCTTCGAAACCGCGGGCGAAGGATCCCAAGCCGATTCTTTAGTAACGGGATTATCAGGGTGCCAGCTAAGTGAGATTATACCCCCGTCTTTATGCGCTCTTTGAATAAGTTTGGCCATTAGTCCAAAATTTACCGAGTCCAGATTTTGGGTATGACCAAGCTCAATATGTCCAATTTCAAATCCATAGACTGCGGGGAAATCCCCCGATACTTCCTTGACATCGCTATTGTAGTTATTCCCGTGGTTTTTCCAATGGAGTCCATAAGCTGTGGCATCTTGGTGTCCGAAGGCGTACCCTGTCTTGCTTATTTCGTTGATTCTTGACATTAAGTATTTTGCAGAATCGTCAGCCGAAGAATCTGCCAATTCGTTTTCTGCCGAGGACTTCATCAAGACACTTTTACATGACAAAATCAATATTAGTAGTGATACAAAAACACCATATCTAAGTAGAATTAAAGTATTTAATTTATCTTTCCGACTCATACTGTTCTGTTTATTTACCATTTTACGAAATAGAAAAGGATACTATTTCAAAAAGAACAAAATAATATCCGATAATTTGATGAATTCTTAGAAATTCAAAGCTAATTAGGTTGGAGCGCTATTATTGATACTATTCTAACAAATACCAATATGAATATGGGACAATCTCTACAAAAGCCCTATCAAGAAATAATGGAAATGACCGAGCAAGATAGTTTCTTGGTCTTTGACCGGTTAAAGGATGTTTTTGATTTTCCCATTCACTACCACCCTGAGATAGAGTTAAATTATATTTCCAATGGAAAGGGCCTAAGAAGGGTTGTCGGTGACAGTCTCGAGGAAATCGAGGAAAAGGAACTTGTACTGATCGGGCCCAATCTACACCATTGTTGGGAACAGCACAATGCCCCTAGACGACAGATGCACGAGATCACCGTCCAGTTTTCCAATGATCTGTTTCAGCATAAGTTTTTGAATAGAGCGATTTTGAAACCGATTAAAGATATGTTCGTTAAGGCCAATCACGGTATCGTATTTTCACGCGAGACCGGCCTGCGGGTAGAAGACCGCATACTCGGTCTCTCAAAAATGGACGGGATGGATTACTTTTTGGAGATTTTCTCGATTCTTTATGACCTCTCGATTTCAAGGAATCAGCGCTTGTTGTCCAATTCGACAGTAGAACCGGAAAATTATGATAGTAGTAGAAAAATGAACAAGTTGTCGGAATATGTCCGACAAAATTACAAATCGAAAATAGCTATAGCTGATGTGTGCGAACTCCTCAATATGAGCAACGGCACTTTTAGCAGATTTATAAAAAAGAGTACTGGTAAAACTTTTGTGGATTATCTCAATGATCTCAGAATAGGTTTTGCCGCGCGCTTGTTGATCGATAAAGACTTGAGCATTTCCGAAATCGCCTATCAATGCGGTTTCAACAGTATCGCAAATTTCAACAGAAGGTTCAAGAAAAACAAAGGACGTACCCCAACCGAATATAGAAGAGAATTTTTGGGCATTAAGAGAATCTTATAAAATTGGACTAATTTTTTTGAATCTTTAGGATTTAAGAAATGGCCGAATTTTGGGAAACTTTCAAGACAATGGCCGCCTATGACAGATCTTGATGAAGTTATTATTGATTTTGATGGTAAAAGGGAGTCTAGTTTGGTCAAACATATTGAAGGTTGCCAGTTGCTATCTTCAACTGAGAAAATTCTATTGAATAAAGCATATAAAGAGGCGAGCAAATTTAAACCTTGGAATTTTAGAGGCATTAATATTAGAAAAAATAATGCAAAATTATTGTTGAAGGAGAACTATTCGTTTTGCGATAAGGCCAATTTAGTAATGGCCTACGCTATAGCATACAAATGGTTATAAAGTTCAAATAAAGAATAAAATAAATGATCAAATATAGAATCCTCGACGTATTGATTTTTATCGGTATAGCCTATGCCATTTGGTACTTTACCGGGTTAAGTATGGTTGAATATGCCATTGGGTTTTTTATCGGCTATCTCATATTTGTAATTGGACCGATTGCTTTTAAAATCAATGTTTAAAGAAGTATAGTTTTAAACCCTAGGCAAATCTCCTTCACCCTTTAATGGTAAGGCAGACTCTCCCATTAAATAGGTGTCAATATGATGCGCTGCTTGCCTTCCTTCAGAAATAGCCCAAACAATCAATGATTGACCTCTACGTTGATCACCGGCAACAAACACTCCTGGAACATTGGTTTTATAATCTTGTTCCGATGCTTTGATATTGGTGCGTGGGTCAGCTTCCAAGCCTAATTGCTCGGCAATAGTCATTTCAGAGCCTGTAAAACCTAATGCCAATAATGCCAAGTCGCATTTCCATTCTTTTTCGGTGCCTTCTACTTCTTTAAGTAACGGTCTCGCTCCAAGTTGCTTGATCCATTCCACTTCTGAAGTAACCAAACCTGTTAGATTTCCGTGTTTATCGCCAACGAATTTCTTGGTGGAAATACTGAAAAAGCGTTCAGCTCCTTCTTTGTGTGAAGAACTGGTTCGCAATCGCATTGGCCAAAAAGGCCATGGTTGGTCCTCTGGGCGATCCGTGGTCGCCATTGGCATAATCTCAAAATTCGAAACTGATGTTGCACCATGCCGTATAGAAGTGCCAATACAGTCTGATCCCGTATCACCGCCACCAATTACGATAACGTTTTTGTCTGTTGCTAAAATTTCTTCATCAAACTTTTTAACGCCATCTACTCTTCTATTATTTTGAGGTAGAAAATCCATAGCTTGTACAACTCCCTTTAGGTCTGATCCTTCAATGGGTAGTTTTCTGCGAATGGTAGCACCTCCACAAAGAACAATCGCATCAAAATCAGATTTCAATTCATCTGCTAAAATATCTTTACCCACATTGATTCCGCATTTGAACGCGATGCCTTCTTCTTCTAAGACCGCCAACCTTCTATCGATTACACTTTTTTCCATCTTAAAATCTGGAATACCGTAACGCAAGAGTCCGCCGGGCTTCTCATCTCTTTCAAACACGGTTACAGTGTGCCCTGCTCTGTTTAATTGTTGTGCAGCGGCTAAACCTGCTGGTCCGGAACCGATTACAGCAACTTTTTTACCTGTTTGAATGGTTGGTTTCTCTGCAACTACCCAGCCTTTTTCAAAAGCGGTCTCTACGATATTCTTTTCTATATTTTCAATCGAGACAGGGTCTTCGTTAATTCCCAATACGCAAGCTTCTTCGCAAGGTGCGGGACATAAACGGCCTGTAAACTCAGGAAAGTTATTTGTTGAATGTAGAATATTCGCTGCTTTTTCCCACTTACCGCTATACACGGCATCGTTAAAATCAGGGATAAGATTACCGAGGGGGCAGCCACTATGGCAAAATGGAATACCGCAGTCCATACAACGAGCGCCTTGTTCCTTTAGTTCTTTTTCCTTCATCGGAACAGTGAATTCCTTGTAGTTTTTAACGCGTTCATCCGCTGGGGCATACTGCTCAACCTTTCTATCATACTCCAAAAACCCTGTTATCTTTCCCATATTCTGCTCCTTAAATCAATTCTAATTTCTCTTTTTCCAAACGTATCAATGCTTGTTTGTACTCTTCTGGTAACACTTTTACGAAGTGCGGAAGGTCACTTTCCCAATTCTCGAGTATGCGCTGTGCTAACGGACTCATGGTATAATTGTAATGACTTGTAATCAATTCTTTCAACTGCGCAATGTCTTCTTGTTCTTCAACTTGCAATAGGTTTAGCGCTTCTTTGTTGCATTGTTTTTCGAAAGTGCTGTTTTTATCGTAAACAAAGGCGATACCACCACTCATACCTGCCCCGAAGTTTCTGCCTACTTCACCAAGAATAACCGCAACACCACCTGTCATGTATTCGCAACCATGATCGCCAATACCTTCAACAACAGTTTTAGCTCCGGAATTTCGAACGCAAAAACGTTCGCCCGCTTTACCGTTAATGTACGCCCGGCCTGCCGTTGCGCCATAGAGTGTTACGTTTCCGGTGATGACATTGTCTTCCGGAATTATTGTAGAACCATCGGGAACTTTAATGACCAATTTGGCTCCTGAAAGCCCTTTTCCTAAGTAATCGTTCGTATTTCCGTTTACGGTTAGGGTGAGGCCTCTTGTGGCGAAAGCTCCAAAACTCTGCCCGGCAGAACCGGTAAAGTTTACCTTTAGCGTATTAATAGGAAGCCCTGTGGCGCCATACACTTTAGAAATCTCATTGCTAATTATCGCTCCTACCGCGCGGTCTGTATTATGTATAGGGAAATCTAAACTCAATTTCTCCTTTCTAAATAATGACGGATTCGCTTTTTCGATAATATCAAATTCGATAGACTTGTCTATATCGTGATCCTGTTTTTGCGTATTGTAAAACTTAGTTCCGGCAGGTACTTCGATCTGATGTAAAATCGGACTCAAATCAATACCTGCAGATTTGTAATGGTCAAGTGCTTTCTTGCGATCTAGTTTTTGAACCTGACCTACCATTTCATCTACCGTTCGAAAGCCTAATTGTGCCATTATTTCGCGTAGTTCCTGGGCAACGAAATACATATAATTTACCACATGCTCTGGCTTGCCCTTGAATTTTTTGCGCAGTTCGGGGTTTTGTGTAGCAATACCCACTGGGCAGGTGTTCAAATGACAAACACGCATCATAATACAACCCGATGCTACCAAAGGTGCTGTTGCGAAACCGAATTCTTCTGCACCTAACAGACAGGCTACAGCCACATCTCGACCGGTTTTTAATTGCCCGTCACATTCCAATACGATTCTATTACGAAGGTCGTTCATGACCAAGGTTTGTTGTGCTTCGGCAATTCCCAGTTCCCAAGGTAAACCTGCATGCTTCAATGAGGTCAAAGGCGATGCTCCCGTACCACCATCAAAGCCAGAAATGAGTACAACATCTGCTTTCGCTTTGGCAACACCTGCGGCGACCGTACCCACACCCACTTCCGATACCAGTTTGACGTTAATCCGTGCCTCTCTGTTCGCCGATTTTAAATCATAAATCAACTGAGACAAATCCTCAATCGAATAAATATCATGATGTGGAGGAGGGGAAATCAACCCAACATACGGAGTAGAATTTCGTGTTTTGGCAATAGCAGGATTTACTTTTGGACCAGGCAATTGCCCGCCTTCTCCCGGTTTGGCCCCTTGGGCCATTTTTATTTGAATCTCTTTGGCATTGGTCAGGTAGTTTGAAGTAACTCCGAAACGACCAGAGGCCACTTGCTTAATAGCACTATTTCGCCAGTCTCCTGTTTCGTTCTTGTAAAAACGCTCTGCATCCTCGCCACCCTCGCCTGAGTTACTTTTACCACCAATACGGTTCATGGCAATAGCTAAGTTTTCATGGGCTTCTTTACTTATGGATCCATAAGACATGGCGCCTGTTTTGAAGCGCTTTACGATTTCGGTCCATGGTTCTACTTCATCTAAAGGAATAGGGTCAAAATTCGAAAATTCGAAAAGCCCTCGTATAGTCATAAGGTTTTTAGATTGTTTGTTTACCATATCGGCGAACTCCTTATAATCTTCCGGTTCATTATTTCGAACCGCTTTTTGTAATTTTGCGACCGATAGCGGGTTGAACATGTGTTTCTCGCCATCTCTTCTCCATCGATATTCACCACCCATTTCTAGGTCTAGGTTGGCAGCAACTTCTTTTTTAGAGAACGTTCTTTGATGCCTTTTGGCTACCTCTTTTTCGATTTCATAAAGGCCGATGCCTTGAATACGGGTTGCGGTGTTTGGAAAATATTTTTCGACCACTTTAGTATTGATGCCGATACATTCGAACAATTGAGAACCACGATACGAATTTAAGGTCGAGATACCAATTTTGTTCATCACTTTGAGAATACCTTTCCCAACAGCTTTATTGTAATTTTCTACGGCCTCTTGAAAAGTTAATCCGGTAATGTCGTTTTCTTCGATTTGTTCTCGGATAATTTCATTGACCAGATACGGGTTTATTGCACTTGCACCAAAGCCGAACAATAGTGCAAAGTGATGCACTTCTCTTGGCTCTGCCGATTCGATAATCATGCTCATTTTCGAACGTTTGCCCATACGCTGTAGACCACTATTCACAAAGGCACAAGCTAACAATGCCGGAATAGGTGCTTGTTCTTTACTTACATTCCGATCAGATAAAATGATAATGTTGGTGCCATCATCGATAGCTTTAGAAGCTGCTTTAAGAATATCCTCCAAGGCTTCTTCGAGTCCGTTATGGCCTCTTCCGATGTCATATAGAATGGGGATGGAAACCACTTTGTAATCTGGGCTCACATCATAATTCTTTATTTTATCCAAATCTTCTTTCGAGATAACCGGGTTTTGAATTTTTAGTTTTCGACAATGTAATTCGTTAAAATCGAAGATATTTTGGTCGCTGCCCAAAGTAAGACTGATATCGGTAATCATTTCTTCGCGAATACCATCAAGCGGCGGGTTCGTTACTTGAGCGAAAAGTTGTTTAAAGTAATTGTATATCAATTGAGGCCTTTCGGATAGTACTGCAATCGGGGTATCCGAACCCATTGACCCAATAGGCTCTTTGGCATTTTTACTCATCGGAAGGATGATTGTATTTACATCTTCCAAGGTGTAACCAAAAACCGACTGTCGTTTTTCTAGCGAAGCTTCGCCCAAGAATAAGGGACAGTCATTGTAAGGGATGTCTTTTAAGTGTACTAAATTATCTTTTAGCCATTTTTGGTATGGTCGCTGCTTGGCTATTTTATCTTTAATTTCGGCGTCATTGATAATACGGCCTTCCTCCATATTGACCAAAAACATCTTGCCCGGTTCCAAACGGCCGTGGAACTCTACATTTTCAGGTTCGATTTCTACAACACCGACTTCCGACGACATAATTACATAATCATCTTTGGTGACGGTGTATCGCGAGGGGCGCAGGCCGTTACGGTCTAGTACTGCTCCGATGTAATTCCCGTCTGTGAAAGGTACTGAAGCAGGACCATCCCATGGTTCCATCATACAAGAGTGGTATTCATAGAATGCTCGTTTGGCTTCTGGCATGTCTAGGTTTTTCTCCCATGCCTCGGGTACCAATATCATCATGACTTCTGGTAAGGACCTGCCTGTCATTAAAAGTAGCTCTACCACCATATCCATAGTCGCAGAATCGGATTTTCCAGGAAGTATGATAGGAAGTATGTTTATAATTTCTGGACCAAACCAATCACTTTCTAATAGCTCTTCTCTTGAGCGCATTCGAGACACGTTACCGCGTAAGGTATTTATTTCTCCATTATGGCACATATACCGAAATGGTTGTGCCAAATCCCACGTCGGGAAAGTATTGGTAGAGAATCTTTGGTGCACCAAAGAAAGACGCGTTACAACACGTGGATCCATCAAATCTTTGTAGTACAGACTGATGTCTTTAGGCATTAAAAGGCCTTTGAAAATGATTATTTTGGTGGAAAGGCTAGGTACATAGAAGAATTTGCTTTCCGATAATTTAGAACCGATGATGGTGTGTTCCGTTACTTTTCTTGCAATGAACAACTTGAGATTGAAATCAAAATAACTCTGCTGGTCGTTCTCTTTTGCAATAAACAGCTGCTTAACAAAAGGCTCTGTTTCCATGGCGATTCGCCCGGGAATAGTTCTGTTTACTGGTGCATTTCGCCATCCTAGTAGACGTAAGCCTTGTTTTTTGATATTTTCTTCAAAAACGGAAATACAAAATTCACGTTGATTTTCTTTTTGAGGAAGAAAAACATTGCTCACGGCATATTCCCCTGGTTTGGGTAACTCGAAATCGCATTCTTCTTGAAAAAAATCATGGGGGATGTCAATAAGTATTCCTGCCCCATCACCTGTCTTGCCATCTGCGCTTACGGCTCCTCTATGTTCCAGTTTGTCAAGAATTTCAAGCGCTTTATGAATAATGTCGTTCGACTTTTTTCCTTTAAGACTGCAAATAAATCCTGCTCCACAGTTATCATGCTCGAATTCAGGTAGATATAATCCTTGCTTTTTCAATGTCATGTTTCGATTTTTTCATTCTCGCAGTCATTTTTAGTATGATGACTACGGCCTATAAAAATATCATTTTTGTGGAATTATCCGTGCTGATTAACATGTAATTCAACAAAAAACACAACGATTGTAATATATGTTTGGAAAATCTTTAAATCCGAAATTTTACCCCCCGTAATTTGAGATATTGATAATGGCCGAAATCAACTTGGAGTTAAGCGGTGGAATTAATCTCGTAAAATACTCCTGGAAATAACGATTTTCTGAATTTCTGAGGTGCCTTCATAAATCTGGGTAATTTTGGCATCTCGCATCAAACGCTCTACATGATAGTCTTTTACAAAACCATTACCACCGTGAATTTGAACGGCCTCCACTGTAGTATCCATAGCTACTTTAGATGCATATAATTTTGCCATTGCACCCGATAAATCATAGTTGATGCCGTTGTCTTTTTCCCAGGCTGCTTTGTAGACTAGATGCCGTGCAGCTTCGATTTGAGTGTGCATATCGGCTAATTTGAACGCAATGGCTTGGTGGTTAGCAATTTCGGTGCCGAAGGCTTTTCGCTCTTTTGAATATTTTAGTGCTAGTTCGTAGGCACCTGCCGCAATACCAAGCGCTTGTGCAGCAATACCTATTCTTCCACCCGCAAGGGTTTTCATGGCAAATTTAAAACCAAAACCATCGTCGCCGATGCGATTTTCCTTTGGAACTTTTACATCATTGAATATCAAAGAGTGGGTGTCGCTTCCGCGGATGCCCAACTTATTCTCTTTAGGGCCAATCTCAAAACCTGGCATTCCTTTTTCAACAATTAGTGCGTTGATGCCTTTATGCCCTTTTTCTCTGTCTGTTTGAGCGATGACCAAATATACTTCTGCAGAGCTACCATTTGTAATCCAGTTTTTGGTGCCGTTTATGATGTAATGGTCGCCTTTATCTATGGCTGTTGTTTTTTGGGAAGTCGCATCGCTACCCGCTTCTGGTTCCGATAAACAGAAGGCTCCTATTATTTCGCCAGATGCCAATCGAGTAAGGTACTTTTCTCTCTGAGCTTCGCTTCCATACGCTTCTAAACCATAGCAGACCAATGAATTGTTAACTGATACGACTACAGATGCCGAGGCATCAATTTTTGACAATTCTTCCATTGCGATTGCGTAGGAAAGGGTGTCCATTCCGCTACCGTTGTATTTGGGGTTGACCATCATTCCTAAAAATCCGAGCTCGCTAAGCTTTTTAATTTGTTCAGCTGGAAATCGTTGCTCATCATCACGTTCTATTACGCCGGGCAACAACTCGTTTTGTGCGAAATCTCGAGCTGCTTGCTGTATCATCAAATGTTCTTCGGAAAGAGAAAAATCCATAACTAACGGTTTTTTAAGTAGTGCTTACAAAGATAGGGTTATGTTTAAAAAAACCACCACCTAATAATAATTGCTTTTAGACTAAGACAATAGATTTTGTGCCTAAGTAATAGTCTTGATATTGATTCAAAATTTTATATTTGTGAGGCTACACTTTAAGCGATTAATTTTAAAATGACAATTATGGATCAGCAGTAACTCCCTTGTGGAGAAAAAGCAATGCAGACTTAAAATCACACTAGGAAAAGACCATACTATTTTAATATTTAATTGTAATGAAAGAACTACTTAAAGTATACGAAAACAAACAACCAGAAATCGTTTTTAATTGGAAAGACCCAGAGACCGAAGCCGAGGGGTGGACAGTAATTAATTCGCTGCGTGGCGGTGCTGCTGGGGGAGGAACACGAATGCGCGAAGGTTTAGATATGAACGAAGTGCTTTCTTTGGCCAAGACAATGGAAGTTAAATTTACCGTTTCAGGACCACCAATAGGGGGAGCAAAATCGGGAATCAATTTTAATCCGAACGACCCGAGAAAAAAAGGCGTTTTGGAAAGATGGTATCATGCCGTATCGCCGCTGTTGAAAAATTATTACGGCACGGGAGGTGATTTAAATGTTGATGAAATTCACGAGGTAATCCCTATTACCGAAGATGCGGGTGTTTGGCACCCCCAAGAAGGCGTTTTTAACGGCCACTTTAAGCCAACAGAAGCTGATAAAATAAATCGTATTGGTCAGTTGCGCATGGGTGTTATCAAGGCTTTGGAAAGTGATGCTTTTTCGCCGAATGTTGGCAGAAAATATACTGTTGCAGACATGATTACCGGTTATGGAGTTGCAGAAGCTGTACGACATTATTATGCTATTTATGGCGGTAATGTAGTTGGCAAACGAGCAGTGATTCAAGGCTTTGGAAACGTAGGTAGTGCCGCTGCGTATTACTTGGCCCAAATGGGAGCCAAAGTAGTTGGAATAATAGACCGTGCCGGAGGGGTAATTAAAGAGGAAGGCTTCAGTTTTGAAGAAGTAGAAACTTTTTTTCTCAATAAAAAGGGAAACAGCTTAATGGCCGATCCCGATGATTTGATTCCTTTTGAGGAAATCAACGAAAGAATCTGGAGTTTGGAAACCGAAATATTTGTTCCCTGCGCTGCTTCTCGGTTAATTAAAAAAGAACAAATAACACAATTGATAGATACGGGGCTCGAAGTAATTTCGTGCGGTGCCAATGTGCCGTTCGCTGATAAAGAAATTTTCTTTGGACCCATTATGGAGTACACAGATGGTCGTGTTAGCTTGCTTCCCGATTTTGTTTCGAACTGCGGAATGGCGCGTGTATTTGCTTATTTTATGGAAAAAAGAGTTGCCATTGATGATGAAAAAATATTTATTGATACATCTAACACCATTAGAAAGGCAATTTTGAATATCTTTAAGCAGAATCCGACCAAACTTAATTTATGCAGCACAGGATTTGAAATTGCGCTCAATCAACTAATCTAAAAGTCAACTTAATATGGAAACCATCATCATCATTGTATTTCTTGCAGGATACCTTGCAATTACCCTTGAGCATAATATAAAAATCGACAAGCTAATTCCTGCGTTGGCAATGATGGCCATTTTATGGGCTATTATCGCCTTATCCCATATGGATGTTTTTGAAGTTAATGCCGAACTGCGCGAGCTAGAACCTTCTCATATAGATGAAATTCTCCTGCACCATTTGGGTAAGACAGCAGAAATATTGGTTTTCTTGCTTGGTGCGATGACCATTGTTGAGATAATCGATTATTTTGACGGTTTTGCCACTATTAAAGGGTTTATACGAACGAAAAGCAAACGGAAGCTGTTATGGCTATTTTCTATTCTGGCCTTTGTATTGTCAGCTATAATAGATAACCTAACAGCAACTATCGTTTTGATTACCATCTTGCAAAAGGTAATCAAAGAGCGTGAAACGCGTTTGTGGTTTGCAGGTATGATTATTATTACTGCGAACGCAGGTGGAGCTTGGTCGCCTATCGGTGATGTAACCACGACCATGCTATGGATAGCCAACAAAGTATCAGCACTACAGTTGATAGAGCATGTTCTAATTCCTTCTATAGTATGTATGGTTGTTCCGGTGCTTATTGCAAGTAGATTCAAGGTTTTTTCTGGAACAATAATCCAAGATGTAGAGGCCTTAGAAGCCCCTAAATCAAAATATGGAGCAACCATGCTGTATTTGGGTCTTGCAGCAATCGTTTTCGTTCCTTTCTTTAAAACCGTGACGCACTTGCCGCCTTATGTGGGGATGATGCTTTCCTTGGCGGTAGTTGCAACTTTCGCTGAAATTTACAGTAATTCTAAATTCAGTATAACCAACGTCGAAGGTGAAGGCGATGATACAACTGGTCATCATAGTCCCGTGCATCACTCGCTTTCAAAAATAGAGCTCCCTAGTATTTTGTTTTTCTTGGGTATTCTTCTTGCTGTTGCAGCGTTAGAGTCTTTAGGACTGTTGTTCCACTATGCAGAAAGTCTAAATGCGGCCATACCCAATACCGATATTGTGGTTATGCTATTTGGTGTAGGTTCTGCGGTTATCGATAATGTACCTTTGGTGGCGGCAAGTTTAGGTATGTTCGCTGAAGGAATGGATGACCCACTTTGGCACTTTATTGCGTATTCTGCCGGTACTGGTGGTAGTATGTTGATTATCGGGTCCGCTGCGGGAGTTGTTGCAATGGGGATGGAGAAGATTGATTTTTTCTGGTATTTAAAGAAAATTGCTTGGTTGGCACTCATTGGTTTTATTACGGGTGCGATTACTTTTATTTTATTAAGAGATTTTGTCTTGAACGCATAATTTAATCGACAAACCACCGTTATAAGGGCAATAGTCAATTGTTAACATCAAAATCATTTTATGTTATTGTTTCAAGACCCTGAAATGGGGGAAGTAGTATCTGAAGAAAAAACCTTGTCCGTTATTGATCTTATTTTTAATGGTGGAACGGGCAGTGTTGTAATAATCTCTGTACTTTTTTTAATGCTAGGTGTCGCCCTATACATCTATTTTGAGCGCATTTTAGCAATAAAAGCCGCTTCTAAAATAGATAAGAATTTTATGAACCAGATTCGTGACCACGTAACTTCTGGCAAGTTAGATGCTGCAAAGATGCTATGTGCGCAAACAGATTCGCCAGTTGCACGGTTGACCGAAAAGGGAGTATCCCGAATTGGGAAACCGCTCGATGATATCAATACGGCAATCGAAAATGCCGGGACATTGGAAGTCTATAAGCTTGAAAAGAATGTAAGTGTTTTGGCTACTGTGGCTGGTGCCGCACCTATGATAGGCTTCTTGGGAACTGTAATCGGTATGATTTTGGCATTCCATGAAATGGCCACCAGTGGCGGTCAGGCGGAAATGGGATCTTTGGCATCTGGTATTTATACTGCAATGACCACAACTGTAGCGGGTTTGATAGTCGGTATTATTGCCTATATGGGTTACAACCATTTGGTAAACCGTACCGATAAAGTGGTACACAAGATGGAGGCCAATGCCGTTGAATTTCTTGACCTATTGAACGAACCTTTATAAGACTATAAAGAAAAGAAAAGAGAATAAAAATAAAAGGTTTCGCGTAAAGAGCAAATCCATTTTCTCTTTTCTATTTTCTTTGGTATTAAGATTAAAATATATACTCATTTCTCTTCTTTCGAAAAGAATGATAAAAACGGATAAAGCTTAAAAAGTGAAACTAAAAGGAAGAAATAAGGTTAGCCCCGATTTTAGCATGTCGTCTATGACGGATATCGTATTCCTATTACTGATATTTTTTATGCTTACTGCTAATTCGCCCAATGCACTTGATTTATTGCTGCCAAAAGCAAAAGGTAAATCGACCAATACGCAAAATGTATCTGTAAGTATAGATAAGAACTTACAGTACTTTGTGAACAACGAGAAAATTAACGGAGAGTACATTGAAATTGAACTGAAAAAGGCACTGGAAGGACAAGAAAAACCTACCATTATTCTTAGAGCAGAAGAGAACGTTGCTATCAAAGAAGCAGTAAACGTTATGGATATTGCGAATAGGAATAGTTATAAGGTTATCTTGGCGGTACGGCCCAATTAATTCGATTTTTGTTTTGAAGGGTTACAAATAAATTGTTTCCTTCATATCTCTCTCAAAATAAGCTGAGCGACCCAATGTTCCTTGTTTAGATAAAGCAAAGAGTAAGGGAAATTAATAGGGTTAGCTTTTAAAACTGAATTGATACTATGCAATTCTTAGACACGAGACACAAGAAAAAATCCTTTACACTAACTACACTGCTGTTAAGTGTACTGTTGCTTGTTTTATTTTATATAGGCCTCACTTATATGGATCCACCAGAAGAAAACGGCATCTCTGTGAATTTCGGTACCACAGAGTTTGGTAGTGGTCAGGTACAACCCAAAGAAAAAATACGTTCCGAGCCTTTAGACACCCCTCCCGTTGAACCTGTAAAGCAAGAACAGGCAGAGGAAGAGGTAGTCGAGGAAGAGATTGAAGAAGTGCCTGAAAAAGCTGCGCAGAAAGAGGCTGCTGCCGAGGAAGTCATGACCAGTGAAGATGAAGATGCGATTAAGATGAAAAAGGCAAAAGCAGAAAAGAAAAAAGCTGAAGATGCTGCTAAGGCAGCCCAGAAGAAAAAAGAGGATGCCGTAAAAAGAGAAAAAGCCAGAGCTGCCAAAATCGCAAAACAAAAAAAGGATGCCGAGGATAGGGCTAGAAGAGAGCAAGAAGCCAAAAAGAAAAAGTTGGATGAAATGATGGGCGGCCTCAACAAATCAGATGGAACCGCTTCTGGTTCTGAAGGGGATGATGATAGAGCTGGTGATAAGGGTCAACCAGATGGTGACCCCTATGCCACAAGTTACTATGGTAGTCCGGGTAGCGGAAATGGTACGGGTGGCTACGGACTAAACGGGCGGTCTTTATCAACCAAAGGACAGGTGCAGCAAGAATGTAACGAAGAGGGGCGGGTAGTTGTCAAAATTATCGTGAACCGAAGTGGTAAAGTGGTCAAAGCATATCCAGGTCAAAAAGGTACTACCAATAATGCTGCATGCCTAATGGCACCTGCCGAAGCAACAGCTTATAAACACCGTTGGAACAGTGACTCCAATGCGCCCAGCGAGCAAGTAGGCTTTGTTGTTGTGAATTTCAAATTAGGACAGTAGGTGACCTACAAAGAAACGCTTGATTGGATGTTCGGCCGACTTCCGATGTATCAGCAAAAGGGTAAATCTGCCCTGAACGCCAAACTAGATAACATTCTACGCTTTGCGGAACACTTAGAAAATCCGCAAGATGAATTCAAGACTATTCACGTTGCCGGCACCAATGGTAAAGGCTCTAGCAGCCATATGCTGGCTTCCGTACTGCAAGAAGCAGGTTATACCGTTGGACTTTACACTTCTCCACATTTAAAAGATTTTCGAGAGCGTATGCGAATCAACGGGAAAACCGTTGAAAAGCGGTTTGTGATAGATTTTATAGCCGATAACAAGGCATTTCTTGAAAAAAACAACCTGTCTTTCTTTGAAATGACCGTCGGCATGGCTTTTTCTTATTTCGCGGAGGTAGAAGTAGATATTGCTATAATCGAAGTTGGTCTTGGAGGAAGATTGGATTCTACTAATATTATTACTCCTGAAGTCTCACTCATTACCAACATAGGCCTAGATCATACAGATATTTTGGGGGATAGTTTGGCAAAAATAGCCTTGGAGAAGGGAGGAATTATCAAACAAGGTGTTCCTGCTATAATTTCCGAGTCGCAGAGAGAAACTAAAGGCGTATTCAAAAAGATAGCTGTTACCAGAAGGGCACCTATGTTGTTTGCTGATGACGTTATTACAGAGCTTTATGAAACTGATTTGTTGGGTAATTATCAGACTAAGAATATGAAAGGCGTGCTGGTAGTACTAGCTACTCTAAACAATTTTAAGATAGCGAACAAAGCCAAGATTGAGGGCTTAAAAAATGTTGTTCGTAATACTGGCCTTGTGGGTAGATGGCAAATTATAGGGAAAAACCCGAAAATTATTTGCGATACAGCCCACAATGCCGAAGGCCTTGAATTGGTTGTCCGACAATTATTAACAGAAAAGTATGCTAATTTACATATCGTTTTCGGTTTGGTAAAGGGAAAAGATTTCGATAGTATTCTGAATTTGTTGCCCACGTTTGCGACCTATTACTTTTGTGCTGCGAATAATAACAGGAGTTACGGAACATGGCTTTTAAAGGATAAAGCCTTAAGGCTTGGTCGGAAAGGCAAGTCGTATACTACTGTAAAAGGCGCTTTAAAGGCAGCGAAGAGAGCCGCTAAAAAAGATGACCTTATCTATGTAGGAGGCAGTAATTTTGTTGTTGCAGAGGTACTTTGAATTTTGTGCTTTTTTCTTTTGGAGAATATAAAAGAGTTCTATATTTGCAATCCCTTATGGGCGATTAGCTCAGTTGGTTCAGAGCACCTCGTTTACACCGAGGGGGTCGGGGGTTCGAGCCCCTCATCGCCCACAAAAAGTCACTCATCTCGAGTGACTTTTTTTCGTTTATGTCAGTTCATGAGGAATTTGAAATAGGTTATAGCGGTATTGCTTTGGCTGAAAGTATTGACTTCCACAGTTTTGAATTTTCCTAACCAAATATTTTTAAAGGCGTCTTAATACTGTGCTATCAACAGTACTGCTAGTTAAACTATTGTTATTTTGTTTAAGATAATCATATTTTTGTTAAACAATACGTATGTTTGTGTAACGAAATGCCTTTTTAAGCGACTGATTAAGTAAGAAAAATGTTTGGACTGTTTAAGAAAAAATCTGAAAAAGAGATATTACATGAGAAGTATAAAAACCTCATGAAAGAAGCACATCAACTCTCCACATCAAATAGGAAAAAGAGTGATGAAAAGGTTTTTGAAGCAGAGGAAATTATGAAACAAATTGTAAAGCTAGATAATTAGTTATATAATTGGCATAAGAAAGTTTAAAAGAAATAATTTTACAGAAATACGCAGATAGGATGGATTTAATGGAAAGGGTTCAGGAGTTTGAATCGAGAAAAAAATCAGGAATGAGTACCAGCGACAGGGTTTCGGCCGCGCGCGAGGTAAAAGCACTTATACTCGAACTAAACGAAGTTTATAAGAAAGAAAAGGACCCCGATATCATGGTTATCATGAAAAGACTTACGGTACAAAAACAAAAATTAGACAAACGTTTAAAAGGTAATTTAAACGTATAAGGGTATAATGGGTAGTGTCTCGGTACATCATGAAAAAGTACTTTTTACAGACGAAGATTCAGAACTGAACGAACTACAGTTAAACCGTGTCATAGAAATGGCATGGGAAGACCGCACCCCGTTCGAAGCAATTAAGTACCAGTTCAATTTAATCGAAAAAGATGTGATAAAACTCATGCGGGCTAATCTTAAACCAAAGAGTTTTAGAAGATGGCGTAAGCGAGTAAATAGTGGTGTGAGCCAAAAGCACCTCAAAAAGCGCAACCCAGAAATAGACCGTTTTAAATGTAGCCGCCAGAAAGCAATTTCGGGTAACAAAATAAGCAAGCGGTAATGGCAAGCAATAAAGTTGCCAAAATGCTGCACTTTTCTTCAACATATTCAGAAATTCTTCAACGGGTCGATGCAATCGATCCAACTAATTATGCAAGGACAAGAAATTTTATTGATGGAAATGTAAGTTACCTCTCTCCATATATTTCGAGAGGAATTATTTCTTCCGAATTTGTGCTACAACGTTTACTGGCAAAGGGTTATAAGGTATTTGAAATTGAGAAATTCATTCAAGAACTAGCATGGCGCGACTACTGGCAGCAGGTATGGGTTGCTAAGGGCGATACAATTGATAGTGACTTAAAACATCCGCAGCCTGAGGTTGAAAACTATGAACTTCCTAGGGCTATAATAGATGCTAAAACCAAAATTAAAGCAATAGATCAAGCGATTACAGATTTCTACGATACTGGTTATTTACACAATCATGTGCGCATGTATGTTGCTGCCATTGCATGTAATATGGGAAAAAGTCATTGGAAACTTCCTGCACAATGGATGTATTACAATCTGCTTGACGCCGACTGGGCCAGCAATGCCTTAAGTTGGCAATGGGTCGCTGGTAGCAATAGTAATAAGAAGTATGTGGCCAATCAAGAAAACATCAACAAATATTGCCGTACAGCACAAAAAGATACTTTTTTAGATATTTCGTATAAATCATTCGAAACCATGGCGATTCCGAACGTTCTTTCGAAGACAACGGTACCAATATTTAAAACATCTTTGCCAAAGCAAAAACAGCTAGATGTTAAACCTGAGCTACCAACTCTGGTGTATAATTTTTATAACCTAGATCCAAAATGGCGAACCGAGTTAGTAGGAGCAAATAGAGTTCTATTATTAGAACCTTCGCACTTCTTAAAATACCCAATTGGTGAAAATAGCATGAACTTTATGTTGGCGCTCGGTAAAAATATCCAAAACCTTCAGGTGTATGTAGGTGAATTTAATGAACTCACTTCAGCGTATGGTATAGGGGATGTCTATTACAAGGAGCATCCCACAAATACAAATTACAAAGGAAACGAGGATTCTAGAGAGTGGATGTTCGGGGTAACAGGATATTTTCCCTCGTTCTTTGCATTTTGGAAAAAACGTAAGAAAGAATTGAAGTATTGACTTAACAACTATGAAATATACGAAGAAGCAAATACAGCAGATGAATCGCGTAAAGCGACTAAAATTGATAAACTCGGTTTCAGGTATAAAACCGGCCAACCTAATCGGTACTATCGATAATGACGGCAATACCAACCTAGCAATTTTCAGCTCAGTCTTGCACTTGGGTAGCGAGCCAGCTTTACTGGGGTTTATAGTGCGACCTACAGGTGAGGTTCCAAGGCACACTTATGAGAATATCATGAAAAATGGGGAGTATACCATAAACCATATACATCACTCTTTTACAGAACGTGCTCATTATACCTCTGCCAAATTCGAAAAGGAAATCTCCGAATTTCAAGCCTGTAATTTAACTCAAGAGTTTGTCAAAGATTTTAAAGCACCTTTCGTAAAGGAAAGTCGTTTGAAAATGGGAATGAAATTTATTGAAGCAATTCCCATACCTCATAATAGCACTGCTATAATGATTGGGGAGATACAGCACTTACTGGTTGCAGACGATGCTTTTACTGCTGACGATGACATAGATTTAGAAAAGATAGGAGGCGTGGGTATTTCAGGACTAAATACATACTATAGCCTGAATAAAAAAGACCGTTTTCCTTTTGTTCGACTGAACGAAGTACCTGATTTTAATACCTAACAATGCGCAAGCAAGATTTACCACAAAAAATATGTCCCATTTGCGAGAGGTCTTTTACATGGCGCAAGAAGTGGGAAAAGAATTGGGCAAATGTGAAGTATTGTAGTGAAAAATGCCGTAGAAGTAAATGAAAATGAATTCCGTAAATATTATATTTCCACATCAACTTTTTAGAGAGCACCCGCTTTTAGAAAACGACTTTCCAATTTATTTGGTCGAAGAGTTTCTTTTTTTCAAGCAGTATCCCTTCCATAAGCAAAAAATAGCCTTTCATAGGGCTACAATGAGATGTTTTGCAGATTCCCTGCGGCAAAAGGGAAGGAATGTAAACTATATTGAATCTATTGAGGAAGAGTCAGATATTCGAAAGCTTATTCCATCTTTAAAGAAAAAGGGATGTATAGAACTCCATGTAATTTCTCCTGTTGACGATTGGTTGCAAAGGCGAATTGTGTCACAATGTGAAAATAATAGCATAGATTACAAAGAGTACGATTCCCCGATGTTCTTGAATACCATGGCTGACATAGGCGATTTTTTCAAACCTGACAAGAAGAAATATTTTCAAACCAGTTTTTATACCGGGCAACGTAAAAAACGAAATATTCTGTTAGATGAACAGGGTAATCCTGCAGGTGGTAAATGGACTTACGATACTGAGAATCGAAAAAAGTATCCGAAGAAAAAGACACCGCCGTCAATACTATTTCCTGATGTAGACTCTTATTATGAGGAGGCGAGAGACTATGTAAATACTAATTTTTCAAATAATTATGGCAGTATAAATGAATTCTCATTGTACCCCACCAATTATAAAACAAGTATCACCTGGTTCAATCAATTTCTTGAAACCCGTTTCGCTGAATTCGGAACTTATGAAGATGCGATTGTGGCAGAAGGTACAATTTTGAACCATAGCGTACTTACTCCAATGCTTAATATAGGGTTGATTACTCCCCAAGAAATAGTAGACAGAAGTCTAATTTATGCCGAGGAAAATGATGTACCAATTAATTCTACCGAAGGCTTTATACGACAGATTATCGGTTGGCGAGAATTCATTAGAGGGGTATATGAGACTCGGGGTCGCGATGAACGCTTAAAGCACTTTTGGGGTTTCACAAAAAAAATACCACCTTCATTATATGACGGTACAACTGGCATATACCCAGTTGATCAAACTATTAAAAAAGTACTTAAAACGGGATATTGCCATCATATTGAACGTTTAATGGTGCTCGGTAATTTTATGGTGCTATGCGAATTTGACCCCGATGAAGTCTACCAATGGTTTATGGAACTTTTTATAGATGCCTACGACTGGGTTATGGTGCCAAATGTTTACGGTATGAGCCAATTTGCTGACGGGGGTTTGATGTCTACGAAACCTTATATTAGTGGAAGCAACTACTTGATGAAAATGAGCGATTACCCAAAAGGGGAGTGGCAAGAAACTTGGGATGGACTCTTTTGGAGGTTCATGCACGAACATCGCGATTTCTTTGAGCGAAACCCCAGATTAGGAATGTTGGTAAAGATGTTCGATAAGATGCCACAAGAAAAACAACAAATACATCTCAAGAACGCCGACAGCTATTTAAAAACCTTGAATTAGCCCATAGGAATGGAACTTTCTTTAGTTAAACTCTTATGTGATTTTGGATTGGTTGTTCTAATCTGGATGGTTCAATTACTAATTTACCCAAGTTTTAAGCACATGAGTTCGGAAAGCTTGCTCGCTTGGCATGATGAATATTCAAAGGGTATTTCAATCATAGTGGTGCCTTTAATGCTTGGTCAACTACTACTTTCAGGCTTACTTCTTATGAGAGAAATCTCAACCTACAGGGCTTTTGACGTATTTTTGGTAGTTACGGTGTGGGTAGTAACATTTGGTATATTTGTGCCAATACACAGTGCTATTGCGAACAATAGGTTTAGTAGGCAATTACTTCAGGGGCTAGTGATCAAAAACTGGATGAGAACCATAATTTGGACTGGAATTTTCCTATTAAACCTGTATATGGTTTTGAGGTAGCGCGATTATGTTGAATTCATTTCTAAAATTGAATGCCTGTTAAAGAACCACTGTTTGCTTTTTTGTTTTCTAGGCGTATTTGCTTTCTCACAAAATCAACAAATCCCAAAGACTGATTTTACAAAAATGTATTTACCGGTTTGGGAAGAAGCTACCAAACACTATCTGGCAATAGTCCAAGCCATGCCCGATACCTTATATTCTTACAAGCCTTCCCAAGTAAGCAAGACCTTCGGCGAACAAATGGAGCATATCGCCGCAGCTTCCAAATTGCTTACCAAAAGATATGTTGAAGGGCTTGAAGTAAAACCAAGTACACCAGATGCTTCTAAATTTTCAAAGATCGAGATTATTAAATTGCTTCAAGAAAGTTTCGTTTATACCAAGAAGATCATTTTGACCATAGAACAAAAAAACTGGACGAAATATGTGCCATGTATCATAGTGGAAACCGGGTAAGCAGAGCTTTTGCCCTATTTTATGTTCAAGACCATATGGCGAATCACAGGGCAAAAGCGAACCTGTATATTAGAATGAATAATATAGACCCGCCCGAATATACTTGGTAACTTTTATTTTTAGATATTACAAGTCACAAAATCCAATCTTTTGGTTATTTTTGGCCTCTCGAAATGAGATGCGGGGGCAACAGATTGTCCTATATAAATTCAAATAATGGAGTGTTAGCTCAGTTGGTTTAGAGCACCGCCTTGACAGGGCGGGGGTCGTTGGTTCGAATCCAATACACTCCACAATACTTCAGAACGACATACTCACTATCTGGTGGGTGAATTGTAATTGGTTCCTCGACTTAAGTTAGAATAGCTCACCAACTAGTAACAGTCGATTTTTCAATATTAACTGTAATTTGAACTATTTACGATGTTTATTGAACTTTTTTGAGTTTCTGAATTACGATAATAAAGTTTCTTTTTCTAGATTAATTCCCCAAAGGGTTTACCTCTAAATCACTTCACAATTTCCAAGATTACGCCTTAATCACGGTGAAATCCAGACTTTATATAGTTATTTAATTCCCAAACTGCCATTCAAGGACATGGTGGATTTAAAATATTATTTCAAATAAAAGTGACTTTATAAAAATAATCGTGTCTTAAATAACAGAACCCCACTAATGAATTTGAAATTATGATGTATCCGATTTTATTGAAACTCTTTTTTGTAATTGGTATGGCTACTGCAATTTTAGCGATAAGTCTTGTATTATTTTCTTCTATCTTTTTTGATAGGCGCAACGATGGCTCGAAAATTATTCAGGAGCTTCCAATAGAAAGTATGGATAAAACCAAGATTAAAGGTTTCAAATGACTAAGAAATTTTTTTTACAGCAAACACTGACCATTTAGTGTCAATTCTTGAGAGTTAGTTTAAAGGTGACTAAATAAAACATTTAGTTATTACGAAGTCGGAATTTTCCTTTAAAAGAAATGTTCCCCCGATTTTTTCAAGTTTTGTAAAAGCCTCTTAACAGAGGCTTTTTTCTCTGCTAATAAGGTTCGGTTGATTCTGAATTTTTAAGTTTTTTTAAATTACCTATTAGAGGTTTACGTATTTTAGCCAACTGTTGATATTGACTAAAACGGTGCCAAAAGACACACGGTGATTTTGAATCCTTCCTGATTTGAGAGAATTTTAGTGTCTCGAAAAAACAACATCAATCTAAATAAAAAGTGAAACAAGAAGTTGCATCTAAAATTTTGACAGATGAAGAGCTCGTTCGTGAAATTGTCAGAACAAAAGACGCGATGTTGTTTGGTGAACTTTATGATAGGTTTTCTAAGAAAATATATAACAAGTGTCTAGGGTTTGCAAAATCCCAAGCGGAGGCGGAAGACTTAACGCAAGACATATTTTTGATGTTATATATTAAATTGGCAAGCTTTCAAGGAAAATCTAAATTTTCAAGTTGGGTCTATTCGTTCACCTATAATTTTTGTGTCAATTACGTAAATCGCGATATGGGTAGGAAAATTAGTAATGAATCGGATTCGATTTCTAATGAAGGCAAGCAAATAGCGAATGAAGTAGGAGACGAAGAAGTATTGCGGCTTAGATCTTACAAATTAAAAAAGGCACTTGAATATATTTCGGCAGAGGACAAAAAAATATTGTTATTAAAATACCAAGATGGTGTCAGTATAAACGAATTAACCAAGTTATTAGCTTTGAGCGAGAGTGCGATTAAAATGAGACTAAAGCGTGCTAAGGCCAGATTAATGGAGGTTTATAAAAAAATACCCTAGAAGATGGAAAAAGAAAAAAATCCATTTAAGGAAATGGAAAAGTCTTATGAAGAGGTTCCAGATCACCTGAGAAAAAAGGTGATGAACGATATTGCTACGGCAAAACTCATGTCAGAGATGGCATCATTGTTTACCTATAATTATGCATCGACAATTAAAGGAGCGTTTAAAACCAATCCTAAGTTAGACCTCTAGAAAAAATTAACACAATCAATCAATTTAGAACACTATGGAAAAAATGGGAGAATGGAAAAATATGGCCTTTGAGACCGTATCGAATATATTACGCGATATCGCATCGGCTTTGCCAAATATTTTAGGGGCGATTATAGTCCTTGTTTTTGGGTGGATTATTAGTAAAATAATCAGGGCAATACTTAAAAAAGTGATGAGGGTCGCACAAGTCGGTAAAATTTCCGATAAGATAAACGAGGCGCGACTTTTTGGCGACAGTAAAATAAAGATAAATATTGAAAAAATTGTTTTGAGCTTTGTGAAATGGGTACTCATTTTGGTATTTATCATTGTTGCTGCCGATATCATGAAGTTAACCGTTATTTCTGCCGAAATTGCTAATTTACTTCGTTATTTCCCAGTTTTGTTAAGTGCGATAATCATTTTTATGGTGGGTCTTTTTGCCGCTAAACTTGTTAAAAATGCGCTAGTTAGCATTTTTGAATCTATGGGCTTTAGTGGTTCAAAGCTTGTGAGCAGTATCGTATTTTCTATCATACTTATTTTTGTTACAATAACCGCACTAAATCAGGCAAGAATAGACACGACAATTATCACCAACAACTTTACGCTTATTCTTGGAGCATTTTTGGCAGCTTTTGCTTTAGCATTTGGGTTAGGGTCTAGAGATATCGTTGGTAGTCTTTTGCAAAATTTCTACGCACGAAAGACTTTTGCCGTTGGCGACACTATTAAGGTAAAACAAGTTGAAGGCACTATTGAAGCCATTGATAATTTATTCGTAACACTGAAAACTACCGACGGTAGACTTCATATTCCAATAAAGGAGATTATTGATAATAGGGTTGAATTAAAATAAAAAAAAGGCTTGTTACGAGCTTAGAAGAGTAAGTTAGTTGTAGTTGAATTTGGGGCTTTGCGAAAAGCCCCTTTTTTTTCTTTTTCTTTGAAATACAGCCTCTGTGATCACAATCATTTGTTACTTTTGAACGTTAACATTTACGGTAGTTTATCGACAAATGGTACTGCCTTATACGGAATGGTTGTATGCTCAATAAAAGCATCAAATTTTTAATCGAAAACAAACTAGTGACAATAGTGCTATTGCTATTGTTATTGTTGTGGGGTACAATCAATGCACCCTTTGATTTAAGTATGGGCTTATTGCCTAGAAACCCAGTTGCCGTTGATGCGATTCCCGATATTGGCGACAACCAACAAATTGTGTATACCGAGTGGGAAGGGCAGTCTCCGCAGGATGTTGAAGACCAAATTACATACCCGTTAACAGCTAATCTATTAGGGGTGCCGGGAGTAAAGACTGTGCGTAGTACTTCAATGTTCGGTTTTTCAAGTGTTTATGTCATTTTTGAAGAGGATGTTGATTTTTATTGGTCGCGTAGTCGCTTATTGGAATCATTGAGTTCCCTACCGAAAGGGCTTTTGCCAGAAGGTGTAAGGCCTTCATTAGGCCCAGATGCCACCGCATTAGGTCAACTTTTTTGGTACACCCTAGAAGGGCGAGACGATGAGGGGCAGGTTACCGGCGGTTGGGACTTGCATGAAATAAGAAGTATTCAAGATTTTTATGTAAAAAATGCACTTTCAGCGGCCAACGGTGTTTCCGAAGTTGCATCGATAGGCGGTTACGTGCAGGAATACCAAGTAGATGTAAACCCTGAATTGATGCGGCAGTATAATGTATCCTTAACTCAGGTTGTCAATGCAGTTAAACAAAGCAACAAAGATATTGGGGCAAAGACTTTAGAGATAAATCAAGCCGAGTATTTTGTACGTGGTTTGGGCTATATCAAAAGTATTGCCGATTTGGAGAATGCGCCGGTCAGCGTTACCGACTACACTCCTATTCGAATTAAAGACATTGCCAATGTTACCCTTGGTCCAGACACTCGTCGAGGTATTCTTGATAAAGAAGGTGCGGAGGTGGTAGGGGGAGTGGTTACTTCTAGGTATGGTGTCAACCCCTTGGCAACCATTGCTAACCTAAAGGAGAAAATTGAGGAATTAGCCAACTCAATGCCTAAAAAGTTTTTGAAAGATGGCCGCACTTCGCAACTAACTATCGTTCCTTTTTACGACCGGTCCACTTTAATCAACGAGACCTTAGGTACTTTGCAAAGTGCATTATCGTATGAAGTTTTGATAACCATACTGGTAGTCTTGGTATTGCTGTTTAATCTGCGTATTTCAATTTTGATTTCAAGTTTGATGCCACTGGCGGTCTTGATTGTATTTATAGCGATGAAATTATTCAAAGTAGATGCAAATATCGTTGCCCTTTCGGGCATCGCCATTGCCATTGGTACTATGGTTGATATGGGGATTATATTATCCGAAAATATAAGTAGGCATTTCAATATGCATCCTGAAAACGGAAATACGAACGAGGTCGTATATGCAGCAACCATAGAAGTGTCTAGTGCTGTTGTAACTGCGGGTCTTACTACAATTATTAGTTTTATTCCTGTTTTTATGCTTTCAGGTGCAGAGGGTAAATTATTTGGCCCATTGGCGTTTACGAAGACCGTCGCCTTATTGGCATCTATGCTGATAGCGTTATTTTTAATTCCGCCATTTGCGGCAATGTTTTTTGGAAAGAAAAGTTTAGGACAAAATCTCAGAATAGCCGCCAGCGCGATACTCATTGGTTTAGGCGTGTTTATCGTAGTTACTGGAAACTTATTTGGATTGTTGCTAGTCGGTTTCGGAGTATTGGGCTTGGTAGGAGCGTTAAAGGTCATTACATCAAAGCAGAAAGAAAATGTTCAGTTCTATTTCTGCATATTTTCCATTTTGTTGTTATTGGGTTATTATTGGCGCCCGTTAGGGTTTGGAAACCATATTTTAATTAATCTTTTATTCGTCGCAATACTCTGTGGACTTGTACTGGGAGTGCTATTTTTATTCAAGAGCAGGTATGAAAGAATACTTTCATGGGCCTTGGAGAATAAAGCGCTATTTTTTAGCATACCTGTTGTTTTGGTTGTTTTTGGCACCATAATCATGTTAAGATCTGGTAGGGAGTTTATGCCTTCGTTAGACGAGGGTTCTTACCTATTAATGCCCACTGCAATGCCCCATGCAGGGGTCGCGGAGAACAGAAGGGTTTTAGCGCAGCTCGATATGGCTGTTGCGAATATTCCTGAGGTGCAAACTGTAGTTGGAAAAGCGGGGCGTGTTAATTCCTCTTTAGACCCCGCACCTTTATCAATGTTCGAGAATATGATTTTCTATAAGCCAGAATATATTTTGGATACTGATGGAAATCCGTTACGCTTTAAAACAAACAAAGACGGCCTGTTTGAGACCAATGAAGGGAGTGCGGTAACGGGCGGAAGTGCTATTGATAAAACGGAGTTAGTAATGGACTCCAACGGAGAATTTTATCGCAACTGGCGACCCGAAATTAGAAATAAAGAAGATATTTGGTTAGCCATAACACAGGCTACCCAAATCCCTGGAATCACTTCCTCTCCAAAATTGCAACCTATAGAAACCAGATTGGTCATGTTGCAAACGGGAATGCGTTCGCCGATGGGTATCAAAGTCAAGGGGCAGAATTTAAAACAAATCGAGTCCTTCGGTTTACTATTAGAGGAACTACTTAAAACTGTGAAAGGGGTAAATGCGAACACTGTGTTTGCAGAGCGTATTGTTGGAAAGCCGTATTTGCTTATCGATATTGACCGAAACAAAATAGCCCGTTATGGTATTTCAATTGCCGAAGTACAAGAACTAATTGAAGTTGCCGTAGGTGGAAAGGTACTTGCTCAAACTGTAGAAGGGCGAGAACGGTATGGTGTTAGGGTGCGATATCCAAGGGAGCTGCGTGGTTCGCCAGAAGATTTAGAGAATATATATATACAGTCGAGCGGGGGAGTTTCTGTTCCGCTGAGCGAATTAGTAAGTATTAGATACGAGCAAGGCCCACAACAGATAAAAAGTGAGGATAGTTTTTTGGTTGGGTACGTGCTTTTTGATAAGGAAGATGGTTTCGCTGAGGCTAATGTGGTGCAGAATGCACAAAATACAGTAAAAAAAGAAATCCAGAATGGAGGCTTAAGCCTACCAGATGGAGTATCTTATACATTTTCAGGAACTTATGAAAATCAATTACGAGCATCGAAAACGTTATCATTCGTGGTTCCTTTATTATTATTGATAATATTTTTGATACTGTACATTCAGTTTAGGTCGGTATCCGTATCGTTAATGATTTTTTCAGGGGTTGCTGTGGCTTTTGCGGGAGGTTTTATACTAATTTGGCTATATGGTCAACCGTGGTTTATGAACTTTAGCCTTGGGGGTATAAACCTTAGAGAGTTGTTCAATATGAAAACCGTAAATTTAAGTGTTGCTGTATGGGTTGGGTTTATTGCCTTATTCGGTATCGCTACAGATGATGGGGTAGTCATGGCAACATATTTAAAACAGCGGTTTGATGTGAATCAACATGTAGATGTTAAAGCGATCAGGAAGTCGGTGCTCGAAGCGGGAAGAAAGCGTATTCGTCCCTGTTTAATGACAACGGCAACGACGATATTAGCACTACTTCCGATATTGACTTCGACCGGTCGTGGTAGCGATATTATGATTCCGATGGCGATACCTAGTTTTGGTGGAATGCTAGTGGCATTAATATCACTTTTTGTAGTGCCTGTTTTATTTAGTTGGAAAAAGGAAATGGCTTTGAAAAAAGCGACTAAAAATAGTAGTAACGAATGAACGAAATCAAAAAATATGGAGCCTATGTCGCCGTTTTAGTAGTGGGACTACTTTTAGGCTATGTTTTTTTTGCGGAAAGCGAAGAAAAGAGTCAATTACATTACAACGTTGTCGATGGCGAACATTATACTTGCTCAATGCACCCGCAAGTGCATCGCAGTGAAATGGGCGATTGCCCTATCTGTGGAATGAGTTTGGTAATTTCCAATGCTTCGGATACTACTTTGGGAGCGGGACAATTTCACATGAGCGAGAATGCAATGGCCTTGGCCAACATTGAAACAACGCGAATCGGAGTGGGGAATTTTGATGGTAATACATTGAAGTTGTCGGGTAAAATTACATCCAACGAAAAAACCAATGCGGTACAAACCACTGATTTTGATGGTAGAATCGAAAAACTAAGCATTAATACCGTAGGGCAGTATATTAAGAAAGGAAGGGATATAGGCACAATATATTCACCTGAGTTATATACTGCACAAGACCAATTGCTCACTTCAGTATCCTATAAAGAAACACATGAGAAACTGTTTGCAGCAGCTAGAAATAACTCTGGATTGTGGAAACTGACCGACGCTCAAATTAATCAGGTAATTAAAACTAAAAAACCAATTTCTAGATTTCCTATAACCGCAACCGTTAACGGTACAGTCACCGAGGTGGTGGCCGCTGAGGGTAACTATTATAAAGAAGGTGACGCCTTGTTCAAGGTTTCAAACCTATATACAGTATGGGCGGTGTTCGATGCCTATGAAAATCAGTTGCCGTTGCTACAAGTAGGACAAGAAGTAGAAATTTCTTCTAATGCCTTCAATGGAAAAACATATTCTGCCAAAGTTGTATTTATCGACCCCATGCTCGATGCCAATAGAAGAACCGTTTCATTAAGGGCAACCTTGATTAATAAAGAAGGTTTGCTAAAACCGGGAATGTTCATCGAAGGTAGTATCGAGACCGATGGCAATGACCAAGTATTAACAGTACCTAAATCAGCTGTTTTATGGACTGGAAAACGCTCTGTAGTTTATCTCAAGCCAAATCCCAACAAACCTATTTTCGAAATGACCGAAGTAATGCTGGGGAGTGCTATTGGAGATTCTTATAGTGTTCTTGAAGGTTTGGCTGCTGGCGATGAAGTTGTGACCAATGGTGCGTTTACAGTTGACGCAGCCGCTCAATTGAAAGGCAAAAAATCAATGATGAGTAAAGACATGGTGATGCCCTTAAGCGATGGCTCAATGAACATCAAAGGCAACAAAGACCTCAAAGAGAACTTTACTATGGTTGTCATGTTATATAATAAATTGAAAAATGCTTTGGTAGGTTCAAATGGAGCAAAAGCAAATTCAGATGCCAAACGATTGGTCTCAGAATTGAGCAAATTAGAAGGCCTCATTCTTGACGGTGCTACTACAGCAAGTATCACAGGTCTAAGAAAGCAAGCAAGCAAAATGGCAGCTACACAAAATATTAAGGAACTTCGTAAAGCCTTTAAACCATTATCCGAAGATATGGTTGCCATAGCAAGTAGTTTTTCCGAGTTAGACCAGCCAATTTATGTGCAACATTGCCCGATGGCAGACAATAACAAAGGTGCTAGCTGGGTGAGTTTTCAAGAAGAAATTCGGAACCCGTATTTTGGAGATGCCATGCTAACTTGTGGTAGCGTAACTAATACAATTCAGTGAAGTCTAGTAGCTGCAAGACTTGGCTGTTTCGGATAAGTATGGCTTGCTATACTATAGCTAACAATCTTTCCAGTGCCATACCACGACTTCCCTTAATGAGAAGGGTGCTTTTTTTAATTGGGTTTTCTTTCAAGTATTCCGATAACTTTTCGAAAGATTTGAAAGTTGGTAGATTGGTTTTGATGCCATAAAAATTCTCTCCAACCAAATACACTTTATCAAAGTTCATTTCTGCTGCAAAATCAGCTATGCTCTGATGCTCTTCAGGCGCAGTTTCGCCTAATTCGAACATGTCACCTAAAAAAACTATTTTGCTATCTTCCTTCATACGCTCAAAATTCTCCAATGCGGCTATCATACTTGTAGGGTTGGCATTGTATGCATCCAAAATAATATGATGTCCATTTTTCTCAATAAGTTGAGAGCGGTTGTTGTCGGGTTCGTAAGTTTCAAGTGCCTGTTTGATATCATTCAGGGGTACATTGAAATATTTTCCGATAACGATCGCAGCCCCACAATTAGTAAAATTATAGCTTCCAATTAACTTTGTTGCTATTTCTAAGCCTTCTACCTTTATTTGAACGAACGGACTAGCACCTAAAAACTGGATGTTAAAGAATTGATGTTTCTCAGTACTAAAGCCGAATTTCCTAATATAGCTTGCTAATTTTTCATGCTGAATTGGGTCATCAGCATTCATAAAAACAGACTTTCCATTTTCTATAAGATATTGATAAAGTTCACTTTTTCCTTTTATAACACCCTCAACTCCCCCAAAACCCTCTAAATGTGCTTTTCCAAAGTTGGTAATATAGCCGAAATCGGGTTGTGCAATACCACATAAAAATTCAATTTCTTTTTGATGATTGGCGCCCATCTCAATTACAGCTATTTCAGTCTCAGTAGTTATCGAAAGCAGGGTGAGCGGCACACCGATATGATTATTGAGATTACCTACTGTAGCAACTGTATTGTGCTTTTTTGAGAGCACGGCGTTGATAAGTTCTTTGGTAGTGGTCTTGCCATTACTACCGGTAAGACCAACTATTATGGCTTTACAATATTTGCGATGAAATGTAGCCAATTGTTGAAGCGTTTGCAGCACGTCATCAACCAGAATAGTTTTGCCAGAAACGTTATAGCGCTCCTCATCTACTACTGCATAGGAAGCTCCATTGTTCAAGGCCTGTTGGGCATATTCATTGCCGTTGAAGTTGTCTCCTTTTAATGCAAAAAAAATACAATTTTTTTGAATTTTTCTAGTATCGGTCGATACTAAAGGATGGTTCAAATAAAGCTGATGCAGTTCGGCTATGGTCATAAAGCAAAAGTATAAAAAAAGCCCCGACGATACCGTCGGGGCTTTCAATCTTTTATTTAGCAATTTTATTTTGCTTTCTTTCCTCTAGGGGTCTTGTTCTTCGTTTTCGACTTAGAACCTACTCTTGACATTGCACATCTGAAACCGATGTAATCAGTTGCCATATATTGTGGTAGATATCGACGTTGAGCAGGATCTAACCAATATGCTCTGTCTCTCCACGAACCTCCTTTGAATACACGAACTTCGTCGTTGATTAAAGTAGTTCTGTTGTTAGATTTGTCGTACTGACGAGTAATTTGACCAGCCGAATCACGTTCTACTTTATGCTTTGGAGAATCATACATTTTTCTAGTATCCTCACCTTCTTCTTCCTCGCTAAAACGGTCGAAGAATCTTGAAGAACTTGCGTCCCCATCACGATAACCTCTATTATCACTAGCATCAAAGTTAGTTCTTAAATAGGTTTCATTTTCATCTACGGGTACCATCTTAATTTCACCAGGAAGGTTTACCGCGACTACTTTACCGTTTGGAAGGGTATCGAACACTACAGAATCTTTAAGAATGGTAACTTTACCGTCTTCCCCGATTGCAGTCTTCATATATATATTACCGCGATAGTAGTTAAAATCACTAATTTCATCATCAACGATTGGTCGGTAAACATCAGATACCCATTCGGCAACGTTACCAGCCATATCGTATAAACCAAGGTCGTTTGGTTTGTAAGACATTACTTCTGCAGTAATGTCGGCACCATCATCTGACCAACCTGCGATTCCACCGTAGTCACCTTTACCTTGTTTGAAGTTGGCCAACTGATCTCCACGACCAACGCGTTGCCCGTTTCTGGTGTAATCACCATCCCACGGATATTTTTTTCTACCTCTATAATTATTATACTCACGAGTACCTTGATTTGCCTGTGCAGCATATTCCCATTCGGTCTCCGTTGGAAGTCTATATTCAGGAATAATTACACCACTGCTACGTTTTGCAAAATTACTCACACTATCCTTTTTTTGCTTGCCTTGAAGCGAATCTATTTGACCATTGTACACTGATTCTGGTCTGTTTAAATATGCTTCGGTACTAAAGGTTCCTGCAATTTCACCACTAGTGGCTTTATATTTTGCATCTTTTGCCAAATAACCTTCGCGCTCTAACATTACTTCGTTAACACGGTCGGTTCTCCACTCTGAAAATTGCGTTGCCTGAACCCAATTGACACCAACTACAGGATAGTTTGCATATGCCGGGTGTCTTAAATAATTGTTTGTCATTGTTTCGTTGAAACCCAAACGATTTCTCCATACCAAAGTATCAGGTAAAGCACCTTTATAAATGTTGGTATACATTGGATTTTCTGGCGGATATACAGCCTTCAAATAATCAAGATATTCAAGGTACATTAAATTGGTTACCTCAGTCTCATCCATATAAAAAGACTGAACGTGTTGCGAGGTAGGAGTGTTGTCCCAATCGTGCATAACATCATCTTGTACCTTTCCTTTAGTGAACGTACCACCTTCTACAAATACCAAGCCTGGAGAGGTTTCCTGCTCCTTAAAATCGGTATTGTATTGGAAGCCACCTTCCTTTGCATTGATTTTCCATCCGGTAGCTCTAGAAACATCTTTGGAACCTGACTTCTTACAGCTGGTTACCGAAAAGCCTCCTGCGATGACCGCACAAGAAAGTACAACTTTGATAAACTGTTTTTTCATAATTAGGACTTGAGTTCAAATATCCGAAACGTACTTAATTTATTGTTGATTCGGGTTTGTATTTTAATTGTTTTACTGTCGCTTTCGGCATATAAAACGGTGTTTTGCATATAATATTTTACATCGTAAAAAATATTTTACAAATCATCGCTATACAATACCTATATGCAAAGCCTTGGTTTACTCTGATAACGAGACAAAACACATAATATTATGGCTGGGTAGTTTTAATTCAGTGCTTTCATTTCGCAATTATCGTAAGATTGGACTTTTGGTCAAATCAATATAAAATACAAGGGTCGGCTTTAAAAAACATATTCCGACCAAAAAATAACCACTTCAATATAAGATATCCTAAAAATCGTCGTTTATCTTGATAATATCAAATGGTTTTTACACTAGAAACGACCGTTTGAAGATAAATACGAAATCCATTTTAACAACGACCAATGAAAAAATTTGCATTAGTAGTGCTTTTAGTTTTTGCTTCTAATTTAGCTGCACAGGATGATGATAGAGTAATTACCACAGCAGTACCTTTTCTTAATATAGCGGGCGATGCGCGCGCTGCGGGTATGGGCGATATGGGAGTGGCAACATCGTTTGATGCTTATTCGCAGCAATGGAACCCCTCTAAATACGCCTTTGCAGATCGCAAATCCGGGGTTTTTGCCGGTTACACGCCTTATTTGGAGAGTGTAATTAAAGATATTGGTTTGCTTAGCGCAGGATATTTTAATAAGATAGATGACCAGAGTGCCTTTGCAGTTACGTTGCGTTACTTTACTTTAGGTACAATTGTGCTACGACAAAGTATCGAAGATCCCGGAACAGAGGTTAAACCTAATGAGTTTTCCTTTGATGGCTCGTATTCCCTAAAATTGAGCCCCACTTTTTCTATGGGCGTCGGGGGTAGGTATATTCGTTCGCAGTTGCGGTTTCCTCAGGAAGGAAACGTTGCTAGGGCGGCAAGTGGTTTTGCTATAGACGTTTCTGGTTTTTATCAATCTAGAGAGCGAGCTTATACTAGTTTTGACGGCCGGTGGAGAGCAGGCTTTAATCTCGCTAATTTAGGGCCGAAAATACGATATGACGAAGGTGGGCAAGAAAACTTCTTACCAACTAATTTAAAGTTTGGTCTTGGCTTTGATTTTATTTTAGATCAAGATAATAGAATAGGTTTGACTTCAGAATTCAATAAATTATTAGTGCCCACTCCGCAAGATTTTGATAATGACGGCGATATTGACGGTGCCGATAATGATGAATACCAAAGTATAGGTTTTTTTAATGGAATATTCACTTCTTTCGGTGACTCACCAGATGGTTTTGGAGAAGAATTAAAAGAATTTACGTGGGCGCTTGGTGCAGAGTATGTGTATCAAGATTCATTCATGATTCGCACTGGGTACTTTAATGAGAGTGCTGAAAAAGGTGCACGTAAGTTTTTTACTTTGGGTGCGGGCTTTAAATTCAATACAGCTCAAATAGATCTTTCTTATCTGTTTTCAACATCGAAAGTACAAAACCCATTAGAAGGCTCTTTACGTTTTTCGCTTGCTTTTAATATCGGTGAAGAAATGTTCAATGATTAAAAAAGTTATTTTTACGTAATTTAAAACCTGCCTTAGTGCAGGTTTTATTTTTTTAGGGATATTTAAATTTTTCTAAATTGATGCTGATTTAAAAAACCGATGAAAAAGCAAACTATATCTTTTGAACTGACGACTTTTGATTCTATTGAAGTTTTATCGGAAGAAGATAAAAATTTGATGCAGAAAGCTGTTCAGGCTCGTAAAAATGCCTATGCCCCATATTCCAATTTTCAAGTGGGTGCTGCCGTTTTGATGGCGAACGGCAAAGTGGTGATTGGAAGTAACCAAGAGAACGCTAGTTATCCATCTGGCTTATGTGCCGAACGTGTAGCCATATTTCAAGCAGGTGCATTATACCCGAATGAAGCAATTAGAACAATTGCGATTTCGGCCACCTCAATAAATTATGATGTCACGACACCAGCGGCACCATGTGGCAATTGTAGGCAGGCGATTTCTGAGTACGAGGTGCGGCAAAAGAAACCTATTTCAATTTTAATGATGGGCAAGAAAGGTATCATCTTCAAATGCGATGCAATTTCTGATTTGCTTCCTTTGGCCTTTGATAATTCTTTCTTAAAGTAAGGTTTTACTAAGATATCCTTAAAAAAGTATCGGTTATTCGGGTCGTTTTTTAGAACTTCTTTTTTCTCTAAAGCTTTTTCTTCAATTTTTTTTCACTATTGATTTAATACGTATTTTTGTTTTTCGACTTTGATACATTCAAGGCTTGAGATTGCACCAATTCTTCAAATTAAAGTAATCAATGGAAAAAATCACTAAAGAGGTTTACCTTAAATGGTACGAAGACATGTTGTTTTGGCGAAAGTTCGAGGATAAACTGGCAGCAGTTTACATACAGCAAAAAGTACGTGGATTTCTTCACCTATATAATGGTCAAGAAGCTGTATTGGCTGGCGCCTTGCATGCAATGGATTTGACTAAAGACCGCATGATTACAGCTTACCGAAACCATGTACAGCCAATTGGGATGGGCGTAGACCCTAAAAAGGTTATGGCCGAATTGTTCGGTAAGGTAACCGGAACTTCTCAAGGTATGGGAGGTTCAATGCATATCTTTTCAAAAGAACACCGCTTTCATGGTGGTCATGGTATTGTTGGGGGTCAAATTCCGTTAGGAGCGGGTATGGCCTTTGGTGATAAATATGCGGGTCGAGACAACGTAACGCTTTGTTACATGGGTGATGGTGCGGTTCGGCAAGGTTCTTTGCATGAAACTTTTAACTTGGCGATGTTGTGGCAGCTTCCTGTTGTTTTTGTTTGTGAAAATAATGGTTATGCTATGGGTACTTCTGTTGCTAGAACCTCTTATTCAACAGAGATATGGAAATTGGGTCTTGGCTATGAAATGCCTTGTAGTCCTGTTGACGGTATGGACCCGGTAATCGTTGCTGAAGAAATGAGCAAAGCCATTGAGCGCGCCAGAAGCGGCGGTGGCCCTACTTTCTTGGAAATGAAAACCTATCGGTATCGCGGTCACTCTATGTCAGATGCGCAGCACTACAGAACAAAAGAAGAGGTTGAAGAATACAAGAAAATCGACCCAATAACGAAAGTATTGGATATTATAAAGGATAAAGATTACGCAACTGAGAAAGAAATCGACGCCATAAATAAGCGGGTAAAAAAAATGGTTTCTGAATGTGAGAAGTTTGCTGAAGAGTCAGACTATCCACCGAAACAGCAATTGTACGACATGGTATACGAGCAAGAAGATTTTCCGTTTGTACCACATAAACTTTAAGTAGATGGCAGAAATAATTAATATGCCCCGTTTGAGCGATACTATGGAAGATGGTACCGTGGCCAAATGGTTGAAACAGGTAGGTGACAAGATTGAAGAAGGTGATATATTGGCTGAAATCGAAACCGATAAGGCGACGATGGAATTCGAATCTTTTCATGAAGGTACGTTGCTACACATCGGAATCGAAGAAGGTGATGGTGCCCCGGTGGATTCTCTCTTAGCCATAATAGGAGATGAAGGGGAGGACATAGCTGCACTTTTAAATGGAAGCAGAGCGGATACTAAAGATGAAAGTGTCGAAGAAAAAGAAACTGATAATTCAGCCGAAGAAGCTTCGACTTCAGAAACAGCTACAAGTATTCCGGATGACGTTGAGGTGATTAAAATGCCACGTCTTAGCGATACTATGGAAGAAGGAACAGTTGCCACTTGGTTGAAAAAAGTGGGTGACAAAGTAGAAGAGGGAGATATATTGGCCGAAATCGAGACCGATAAAGCGACGATGGAATTCGAATCGTTCTATTCTGGAACCTTACTTCATATTGGAATTCAAGAAGGCGAATCTTCTCCAGTCGATGCTGTTTTAGCGGTTATAGGCCCTGAAGGTACCGACGTAAACGCGGTATTAAATGCTGGGTCATCCTCAGGAAAAAAAGAGGAACCTAAAAAGCAAGCAACACAAACGAAAACTGATTCAAAGGATAACGATGGCGCTCCCGCGAAATCTGTTGCGGACGGGCAGCGTGTATTCGCTTCCCCGTTGGCTAAAAAAATAGCAGCTGACAAAGGTATTGATCTTGCTACCCTTCAAGGGTCGGGAGATAACGGTAGAATCGTAAAAAAAGATGTGGAGAATTATCAACCTTCACAAGCTGTAGCTGCACCAACTGCTGATAAAACTAGTTCTTCGAATGCAGTCACGGCCGCACCTATTAACTTGCCGGTAGGTGAAGAGGGCAGCGAGGAAGTCAAAAACTCGCAAATGCGAAAGACTATTGCCAAACGTTTGGCAGAGTCTAAATTTACTGCACCACATTATTACCTTACTATCGAGGTGGCTATGGACGATGCAAAAGCGTCAAGGGCACAAATCAACAGTTTGCCAGATACCAAAGTATCGTTCAACGATCTTGTGGTGAAAGCATGTGCAATGGCATTGAAGAAGCACCCGCAAGTAAATACGACCTGGAAGGGCGATACCACAAAATTCAATCATCATGTTCATATTGGGGTAGCGGTAGCAGTTGACGATGGTCTAGTGGTGCCTGTGCTTAAATTCACCGATCAAATGAGTTTGACCCAAATCGGAACCTCGGTTAAAGATTTGGCTGGTAGAGCTAGAAACAAAAAATTGACACCGGCAGAGATGGATGGTAGCACTTTTACTGTGTCAAACCTCGGAATGTTCGGGATATTGGAATTCACTTCCATAATCAATCAGCCGAATTCTGCGATTTTATCAGTTGGTGCGATTGTTGAAAAGCCAGTTGTTAGAGATGGACAGATTGTCGTTGGCAGTACGATGAAGATATCATTGGCTTGCGACCATAGAACGGTAGACGGTGCCACAGGGGCGCAATTCTTGCAAACGTTAAGAGCTTATCTCGAAAATCCGGTAACGATGTTGGCTTAATTGCAAAGCAGTAGTAAGAACTTATTTTTAAAGCATTCCGCTATGCGGAATGCTTTTTTTATCTTTATACAAATAATAAGTTTATGAAAAAGGTAATCGGTTTTGTTTTAGGGGTGTTATTGATGGCCTGCGGTGTAACAAAGGTAGAGCAAGATGTTACTTTGCATCAAAGACCTGTTTATAAAAAGGGAGGGAATCTTAAGCCTACTGTAAAAAAACCAAGTCAAAGTGTTAAACCACAAGAGGTAGAAGAGGTAAAAATGAAAGAGGAAGTTCAAACGACTCCTGTTCCTCCGACAACTTTAAATAGTAGAGGTGTAACTGCAACGCCTAGTTCTAAAAATGGTGGAGAATTGGCCAACGCCGAAGATATCGGTGAAATAATGACTTTTTTAACTTCAGATGAGTTGCAGGGCAGAGACTCTGGGAGTGAGGGTATCGAAAAGGCTGCCCAGTATATCGAAAGTACTTTCAAGGCCAATAATATCGAACCCTATTTCGATACCTACCGTGATGTATTATCCAACTATAATGATTCGTTTAATGTAGTGGGAATTATAGAGGGTTCTGACTCCAATTTGAAACATCAGTACATAGTAATAGGGGCTCACTATGATCATATCGGAATTATCGAGCCGGAAAACGGCGATGAAATTGCCAATGGCGCCAATGACAATGCTTCTGGAACCACAACGGTATTAGAGCTTGCCAGATATTTTGGCAATAACAAGACCAATAAACGTAGTATTATTTTTGCACTGTTCAGTGCAGAGGAAAAAGGGCTATTGGGGTCTAAGCATTTAGCTCAGAAATTTAGAGCTGCTAATCTGAACCTTTATTTAATGTTGAATTACGAAATGGTCGGTGTTCCCTTGGTAGGCAAAGACTACTTAATGTATGCAACAGGTTTCGAAGAATCTAATCTGGCGGGAGTTTGTAATATGTTCGTGGGTAGAAACTTAGTTGGGTATTTACCCAAAGCAAAAGAGTTCAACTTATTCAAACGTTCTGATAATTATCCTTTTTACAATGAGTTTAATGTGCCGAGCCAAACCTTTAGCACTTTTGATTTTACAAATTTTGACCACTACCATAAAGTAGGGGACGAGGTACAGTTGATGGATTTTGAACACATAGCAAATATTGTAAACCAATCAATTCCTATGATCGAGGATATCGCTAACTCGCTTAAGCAAATGGTAAAACTCAACTAATGGCAAATGTTATTGTTACCGGGTCTAGCAGGGGTATAGGCTTTGAGCTTGCCAAGCTTTTTGCAAATGAAGGTCATCAGGTTTTGGCCTTGTCCCGAAACGACAAACCTATTTCAGGTTTAAATCACACAAATATTTCTAGCTTCCCTTTTGATATATCCGCCGAAAAAGACATTCAAAAACTTACTGATTTTTTACAAAGTAATTGGCAATCTGTTGATATGCTTATTAATAATGCCGGAAGCTTGTTAAATAAGCCTTTTTTAGAAACTGCAGCAGAGGAATTTGAAGCAGTTTATAAGGTCAATGTATTCGGAGTTGCGGAAGTGACCAAAACTGTATTGCCGTTAATGCCCAAAAAAGGGCATGTGGTTACTATAAGTTCTATGGGCGGGGTTCAAGGTAGTATGAAGTTTCCTGGTCTTTCTGCATATAGTTCGAGCAAGGCAGCAGTAATTACATTGACCGAACTATGGGCAGAGGAATTTAAGGAAACAGGTCCTTCTTTCAACGTTTTGGCATTAGGTGCAGTACAGACGGAAATGCTTGAAGAGGCTTTTCCAGGTTATCAAGCTCCTACCACAGCCTTAGAAATGGCAGCGTATATCAAAGATTTTGCGATGACAGGTAACCAGATGTACAATGGAAAGATGCTTCAGGTAAGCAGTAGTACGCCATGAAAAAATACAAGTGTATCATTTTTGATTGCGACGGTGTCTTGGTAGACAGCGAAATTTTAGGCAATCAAGTTATGGTAGATATGGCCATTGAATTTGGTGCCAATATAGACTTATCGTTTGCACTCAAAAATTTTAAAGGTGGATTTTTAAAAGATTGTGTTCAGCAGGTAGAGGGTATTTCAGGCAAACCGCTGCCCAAGAATTTCGAAGAGCAATACAGGAAAAGATCCTTTGAAATTTTTAAAGAGAAACTAAAACCTGTAAACGGGATTCAGAAAGTGCTTGATAATTTGGATATTCCCTTTTGTACTGCATCTAGCGGTCCACAAGAAAAAATTAAGTTAAACTTAAAAACCACAGGATTACGGCACTATTTCCAAGACAATATTTTTAGCTGCTATGATATCGGAAAATGGAAACCAGACCCCGCTATTTTTCTATATGCTGCTGGCGTAATGGGCTGTCAAGTTGAAGATTGTTTGGTTGTCGAGGATACGATTACTGGAATAAATGCCGCTGTAGCGGGTGGTTTCGATGTTTTTGGTTTTGCTGCACATGATGTTGAAGAAGATTTCGAGAATAAGCCAACGAAAGTTTTATATGATATGGATGAACTTATTTCAATGCTTTGAAAAATTTAAAAAAAATCAATAAAATATTGTTGATTCTTGCCGGAATCTCTGCCTTAGCATTTATCGGGCTTGCAATTTTTATGGCAACCACTACGGAGTAGACAGTCGATGCAGATTTAATCAGTCAAGTACTAAAGTAAAAAGTCGCACTATACTAGTTTTAATATGGATGCTGTTCTGAAAAAATACATTCCTGAAAGAGCTGTTGAATCCTGTTTAGGATTGATTCAGCAAACAGGCGTGCATTTGAAGATTGTAAACGAAAGGGTAACCCGCCATGGCGATTACCGCAGAATGCCAGACGGCAATCATCAGATTACGGTAAACGCTACCCTGAATAGATATAGATTTTTAATTACCCTGGTCCACGAAATAGCGCATTTGGTAGCTTTTGAGAAATACGGTCGGCAGATAAAACCACACGGCAAGGAATGGAAACATACCTTTCGACATTTAATGCTTCCTTTTATTCGGCCAGAGATATTTCCGGTTAAGTTGTTACCCTTGTTGGCGAAACACTTTAAAAACCCGAAAGCAAGTAGTAGTACCGATGCAAATCTATCCATAGCACTAAAACAGTTCGACGAACAACATACCGATAAATCCTACGTTTTTGAATTACCTTTAGGTAGTGTTTTTCGGCTTTACAATGGTAAGTTGTACAAGAAAGGCAACAAAAGGGTAAAACGGTATGAGTGTGTTGAAATGACCACGGGTAGAATGTTCCTATTTCAACCCAACGCAGAAGTTGAATTGATTAATTAGAAAAAAATGAATAAGAATTATTATGCAGTTTTAATGGCGGGCGGCGTCGGCTCTAGATTTTGGCCAATTAGTACATCGGGGTATCCAAAACAGTTTCACGATATGTTGGGTACAGGAGACACTTTAATCCAAAAGACTTTTAAGCGGTTGAACAAATTCGTGCCAACCGAAAACATTCTAATTCTCACTAACGAACGCTACAACGATTTGGTTTTGGAACAATTGCCTTTGGTAAAACAAGAGCAGGTAGTTTTGGAACCTGCCATGCGAAATACCGCACCTTGTATTTTATACGCTGCAATGAAGATTCAGAAAATGAATCCCGATGGCGTAATGATAGTCGCACCAAGTGATCACTGGATTGAGGATGAAGAAGCATTTGCCAAAGACGTAACTACATGTTTTGAGAAATGTTCTAAAGAGGAAGTACTATGCACACTGGGTATCAAACCTTCTTTTCCGAATACTGGTTTTGGGTATATCGAATATGATAAAAATAGTGGCGACGCACTCAAAAAAGTTAACCAGTTCAGGGAAAAACCAGATTACGAAACAGCTAAGCAATTCTTAGCGCAAGGCAACTTTTTGTGGAATGCCGGTATTTTTATGTGGAGTGTCAAAACGATTGTAAATGCCTTCCAAAATTACCAACCTACACAGTTCAATCTTTTTGAATCGGGAATGTCTTGTTATAATACGGGCGATGAAAGCGACTTTATAAAGGAGAACTACCCAAAAGCAGAAAATATATCAATCGATTATGCAATTTTGGAAAATTCTAAATCCATTTTCGTGCTTCCGGCAACTTTTGATTGGAATGATTTGGGTACCTGGGGTTCACTCTATGATAAAATGAATGATGGCTCATCCGACAATGCAGTTGTTGGGGCTCAGTTACTTGCCGAAGATGCCAAGGGTAATATGATTCGCTCTCCAGAAGGAAAAGTCGTTGTCGTCGATGGTCTAAATGATTATATTATCGTTGATAAAGAAGAGGTGCTGCTCATCTATCCAAAATCAAAGGAACAAGATATAAAGCAGGTGCTTAACATGGTAAAAGATACATTCGGTGACGAATACGCATAATTATGAGTGAAGGTTTAAATCAAGATAACATTACCCCATCCGAAGAACCTATTGAAAGTAAGGAAGAAGTAAAAAAGGATTTTCAAGGGCTTCTTGGGAGCACCAAAAAATTTCTAAACGAGCTTTTAGATATTCGTGGTGCGACTGATCAAGAGGCTGCCAAAGAAGCAATTATTGCCGATATACCTTTCAAGGGCCATACATCTTGGATTTTGGTCTGCTCTATCTTTATTGCTTCGGTTGGTTTGGCGACCAATTCTATACCCGTTGTAATTGGCGCTATGTTAATCTCACCTTTAATGGGTCCTATTTTGGGTATTGGTATGTCACTCGCTATTAATGATATCGACACGCTAAGACGTTCGTTAAAGAACTTTACGGTCATGATAGTCTTGAGTGTGTTGACCGCATTCCTATTTTTCTTAATGCCTTTTTTACATGAGGAAACTTCTGAGCTTATCGCCAGAACAGAACCAACTCTCCTAGATGTACTTATAGCATTTTTCGGTGGTTTGGCATTGGTTATTGCTAGAACAAAGAAAGGAACAATTGCAAGTGTAATTTTTGGAGTTGCCATTGCTACCGCTTTAATACCACCTTTGTGTACCGTCGGTTTTGGTCTGGCAATTGGTAATATGAGTTATGCATGGGGGGCTATGTACCTCTTCATCATCAATACTATTTTTATTGCTTTGGCTACTTTTCTAATTATTAAATTGCTTCGGTTTCCGATGGTTCGCTATGCGAATTCACAGCGTAGAAGAAATATTGCCCGAATTGCTTCTCTGACCGCTTTGTTGGTAATGATACCTGCTGGGTGGACATTTAGAAGGGTTTTGCAAAAATCTGTTTTTGAAAAACAGGCGAAAGAGTTTGTTCAGGAGCATATAGAGTCGTATCAATTTCAAGGGCAAGTTCGTTTTTTGGAAGACTTTACCGACATTGAATATAACGATGGTGAAAAGTCTGAAATAGAGCTTGTTTTTATGGGAAACGATGTTATTCCCAATAATGTCATCACGAATTGGGACAATAAAAAGAACGAGTATAGTAGATTAATAGACACTGAGTTACATATTATACAAGGTGCTAAAAACGAACAGGTAGACCAGTTGAAATATATTGACGAGCTATACGAAAATCAGAAAACCGAACTTTTGGGCAAAGATGAAAAAATTAAGATTTTAGAGTCTGAGGTCAATAAACTGCGAAAGTATTCGTCGAAAATAATTCCGTTTGACGATATCAGTAAAGAAGCACGCGCTAGTTATGTGAATTTGACCGCTTTGGAGTACGGCAACGCATTGCGAACCGATTTTAGCAAAACTGATACGCTAACTATTTTTCAGGCAAAATGGAAAAAGAATATCAGGCGTTCCCAAATCGATGCCGATAGCAAGAAATTGCACAATTGGTTAAAAATACGATTGAAGGATAGTACAATTCTATTAAAAGAACTTGCTGAGAACTAATTTAAAAGCGTAGCATGGAATCAAAAAAATCTTTAAAAAATTATTGGATTAAATCTGGTTTGGTTTGGGGTGCGGTTATGTTCTTGATAATGCAAGTAGCCTACCCACTTATAAATTCAGAAGAAATTACTTTGAAAAGTATACTAGTTGGTGTCGTATTGTGGTCAATTGGAGGGCTTTCTTTTGGTTTTGCCATGAGAAGGATAACTAGGAAAGACAGCTAAGATCAGGTTCAATTTCTTAAAAGTCTAATTACGCTCCTCAATATACATTTGCCGTACTTTCTTAAAAAGCTCTGAAGAATAAACGAAATCTGTAACCGCTTCGTTGTCGGTTTTAAATATTTCGTTCTTAGTGCCTTCCCATTCTTTTAAACCGTTCTTTAGAAAAATAATCTTCTCTCCGATTTGCATTACCGAGTTCATATCGTGGGTGTTGATTACGGTAGTAATGTTGTATTCCTCGGTAATCTCTTTGATTAAATCATCGATTAATATGGCAGTTTTTGGATCTAGCCCCGAGTTGGGTTCATCACAAAAAAGATAGGTGGGGCGCATTACGATTGCACGTGCAATGGCAACTCTTTTTTGCATTCCCCCAGAAATTTCGGATGGATATTTGTGATGCGCATCAATAAGATTTACGCGTTTTAATACTGCATCGACCCTGTCTTGCATTTCAGATTTTGACTGTTTGGTAAACATTTCAAGCGGAAAACGAACATTGCCCTCTACTGTCATGCTATCGAAAAGGGCACTTCCTTGAAATACCATACCCATATCTTGTCGTAAATCTCTTTGTTCGTCGCTCGTAAGTGTAGAATATGCTTTTCCATCATATTCGATTTCACCTTCTTCGGGAGAAAAAAGACCTAACAAACACTTTAGAAAAACGGTTTTTCCCGAACCACTTTGACCAATTATCAAATTGGTTTTTCCGGTTTCCAGAACAGTTGTAACTCCTTTTAGAACATGAGCCTCACCGAACGATTTGTGTATGTTGTTGATTGCTATCATTAGCCAAGAAGCATTTGAGTGAGTAAATAATTGAGTATAATGATGACAACGCTCGTCCATACGAACGAGGTCGTACTTGCTTTGCCCACCTCTAATGCCCCACCTTTCATATAATATCCATGAAACGAAGGCACCGTGGCAATAACGATAGCGAATAGTAAGGTCTTAACAAATGCGTATGCGATGTGAAAAGGAATAAAATCTAAAGTCAGACCTTGCACGAAATCGGCACTGGTTAAAAATCCGCCGAATACTCCGGCAAGCCACCCTCCAAAAATACCAACGTACATAGATATTGCGATTGCAAAAGGGTAGAACAACATTGCAATAATTTTCGGAAATACCAGGTAGTTCAATGAATTTACACCCATAACCTCAAGCGCATCTATCTGTTCGGTAACACGCATGGTGCCAATACTCGATGTAATGTACGAACCTACCTTCCCAGCCATAATAATAGAAACAAAGGTGGGCGCAAATTCTAGGATAACCGATTGCCTTGTAGCAAAACCGATGAGGTTTCGTGGTATTAATGGGTTCGTAAGATTCAATGCCGTTTGTATCGCGACCACGGCTCCTATAAAGAATGATATGAAAATTATGATGCCCAATGAGCCGTAGATCAATTCATCGATTTCTTTCAAAATCAATGTTTTCATAATGCGCCATTTAGTGGGTTTTTTAAAAACCTCGCGAAGCATTATAAAATAACTGCCGATTTGGCTAAGGTGGTTCATGTATGCGAAATACCGATTATATCGTAAAAATAGCAATAAAGGATAACTCAAGAACAGTTCCCGATGATTTTACCTTTATTTAAAATCATAAAGGTTGGAATTTATTTACTTTTACTACATCAAACGAAGAGCATGTTAAGGAATAATAAAGTAACTCAAATATTAATTTTACTCGTTGTTTTTACAGCCTCTGTCACTTTTGGTCAGAGAAAATCAAAAAATAACGATGATATAGTATTAAAAACCAATCCAAAATTAGTCGTTGGTATTGTTGTTGACCAAATGCGATATGATTATTTGACTCGGTTTTGGGACGATTATGAAGAGGGCGGTTTTAAGCGATTAGTCAATGAAGGGTTTAACTGCAAGAACAACCATTTTAATTATGCGCCTACAAGTACGGGCCCTGGACATGCTTCTGTTTACGCAGGAACAACACCTTCTACTCACGGTATTATCGGCAACAACTGGTACGATAAGGTTGCGGATGCCGAGGTGTATTGTGCTTCTGACCCCAACTATGAATCAGTAGGTACAACATCGGATACGGGCAAAATGTCGCCCCATCGAATGAGTGTAACTACGATTACCGATGAATTGCGATTGCATACTCAAATGCAGGGTAAAACAATAGCGATAGCCTTAAAAGACAGGGGTGCCGTGCTGCCAGGCGGTCATACTGCGAATGCCGCGTATTGGTTTCGTGGCGCTAATGAAGGAAATTGGATTACAAGTTCGTTTTATATGCAAAGCCTACCCCAATGGGTTGAAAATTTCAACAACGGTACTACTGCCGAATCTTATAAAAAACCATGGGCTTTTCTTAAAGACATAAACGCCTACGGGGAAAGTGGTCCGGATAGCAATGTGTATGAGGGTATGTTTGAAGGAGAAGCTGCACCGGTATTTCCACACGACTTAAAGAAATTATGGGAAGCTAACGGAAAGTACGACATCTTAAAATCAAGTGCTTACGGCAATAGTCTAACGGCCGATTTCGCGATAGCTGCTTTAGATGGCGAGCAATTGGGAAAAGACGCTATTACCGATTTTTTGGCCATTAGTTTTTCGAGTACTGATTATGTTGGGCACAAATACGGAGTAAATTCTAAGGAGATTCAAGATACTTATTTACGATTAGATGCTGATTTGAAAAGACTTTTCAACACGCTAGATAAAAAGGTCGGGGAAAATGAGTATACGGTATTTCTAACAGCGGACCATGGAGCAATAGATGTGCCCGCCTATTTAAAATCGAATAAAATACCTGCTGGTTATATGGATTGGGCTACGATAAAAACCAGTTTAAATGAGTTTTTACAATACACTTATGGTACTAGCGATATTGTGAAAAACTTCTCGAACAACCAATTTTTTCTAGATTATAAAATCGTTAAAAATCTTGATTTGAGCGTGGCCGAGGTACAGGAGAAAATAGGATTAGAATTACTAAAATATAAAGGTATCGATAGAGTTTATACTGGAAGTCAGATGATGAAAAATGACTACCGAAATGGTATACCGTATATTTTACAAAATGGATTTAATCAAAAGCGTTCTGGCGATATTTTGATAGTACTGCAGCCTGGAACTATTTCGTACCCTATTACAGGGTCCACACATGGTTCACCACAGATATATGACACCCATTCGCCTTTGTTGTTTTATGGTAAAGGGATTCAGAAAGGAAGTACTGTAGATCGCACGGAGATTCCCGATATTGCTCCCACAATAGCTGCTTTGTTAGGTATTTCTTTTCCGAATGGCACAACGGGAAGCCCTATTGCAAGGGTTTTGGAGTAAGTTAAATAGGCTCTTAATGAAAAACCCTATTGGTATTTTTGATTCAGGCGTTGGCGGTACTTCGATATGGAAGGAAATCCGCCGAGCATTGCCGTCGGAAACTACCATTTACCTTGCCGATAGCAAGAATGCTCCGTACGGGGACAAATCTCAAGAAGAAATTCTACAACTCAGTATAAAGAATACTGAATTGTTGCTCAAAATGGGCTGTAAACTGATTGTGGTAGCATGTAATACGGCAACCACAAATTCAATAGATTACTTAAGGAGCTTCTACGATATTCCCTTTATCGGTATTGAGCCGGCCATCAAGCCTGCTGCTTTACAATCTATATCGAAAACTATCGGAGTTTTGGCCACAAAAGGCACACTTTCTAGCAGTTTGTTTCACAGTACTTCCGAAATTCATGCTAACGGAATAAAAATCGTAGAGCAAGAAGGCAAAGGTTTGGTTCAACTTATAGAGGCTGGGCAGGTATCTTCTGAAGAAATGACAACCCTGCTCAAACGCTATTTAGAACCTATGCATGATGCTGGGATAGACCATTTGGTGTTGGGCTGTACGCATTACCCGTATTTGATTCCTGTTTTAAAAGAACTACTACATGCCCATGTCAAGATTATCGATTCTGGTGAGGCGGTTGCACGACAAACCAAAGCGGTTTTAGACAAAACACAGCGAACCAATACTTCAAAAATAAATGGGAAGAGTATTTTTTATACGAATGCAGAGCTTGGTGTTTTGAAACAATTTCTAAAGGGTTCGGTGGTTGACGAAGTAACTTATTTAGATTTTTAAACCATGCATCAGAAATAGTATGGCCTAGAAAAGGTTCGATAGGTAAAAGCGATTTTGTGCTTGTCATCAACGGGATGATATTCTTCTGCGTCAAGTTTCCATCTGGTAGTATCTATCTCAGGAAAGAATGTATCTGCTTCTTCAAACGACGCATGAACACGAGTTAATTCGATAGCGGTCGCAAAAGGTTCTCCCAACTTATAAATTTCACCTCCTCCGATGATGAAAGCAAGCGTGTCTTTTTGAGCAAGTACAAGTGCCTCTTCCAATGAATGTACTACAACGCAATTTTTAAAAGTTACGGCGTAGTTCTTATCCCTAGTTATAATAATGTGCAGACGATTAGGTAAAGGTTTCGGAAAGCTCTCGAACGTTTTTCTACCCATAATGATTTTATGCCCCGTTGTTAGTTTTTTAAAACGCTTAAAATCATCCGGCAGATGCCACAGTAGGTTGTTGTCTTTTCCTAAGGCATTGTTTTCCGCCGCCGCCGCAATCATACAAATCGTAACCTGTCTTTCCTGTTTTCTAGGACCTAATTGGCCTTTGTTCTTATTTATTTGATGCCTTGAACTCATCTATTGTAGTATCTTTATTACGTAGAAGCGCCGAAGACTTTATTTCGGAAAAATTCTACTATTTAGTAAACCGCTCTTGCTTCTGGCATAAAGATACTGTAAAACCCATAATCTGATTTTCATGAAAAACGTGCGTAAACAATTTCCGATACTACGACAGTATATTTATGCAAATACTCCTGTTTTTGGTCCAATGTATGATGATTTGCTCGATTGGCGACAAGAACATGACTTGGATTTTTTACTGAAAGCTAGTGGTATGCGCGATACCACATTGGAGACAATTTCGGACACACGAACAGCGGTTGCCGATTTTGTGGAATGCAAGCGAGAGAATGTTGCTTTAGTAAACAACTTCTCTACAGGGTTGAATATGTTGTTAGAAGGACTAAAAAAGACAGAGAAGGTACTGCTTTTAAAAAACGATTACCCTTCTGTAGAATGGCCCTTTGCCACAAGGGGTTTTCCAATTTCGTATCTCCGAATTGATGAACACCTTGAAGCGAATATTCGTGAGGCGGTACATAAAAATGGAATAGATATCCTTGCCCTGAGCATTGTGCAATGGCAAAACGGAATCAAAATAGATCTTGATTTCTTAAAGCAATTAAAAAAAGAAAATCCCAATCTACTTATTATTGCTGACGGCACGCAGTTTTGTGGTACCACTAATTTTAATTTTGAAACATCGGGAATCGATGTATTGGGAGCAAGCGCATACAAATGGTTGCTCTCGGGCTATGGCAATGGCTTTATGTTGTTCAAAGATGTCGTAAAAGAGCAGTGTAATTTGCGAACAACCGGTTTTAACGCCGCCAGTGCAGTGCCTGAAAAAAAAGATATGATTCGTTTTGCAAGACGTTTTGAACCCGGTCACCTTTCAAGTTTAAATTTTGGAAGCTTAAAATTCTCGTTAGATTTTATGACCAAGTTGGGAAAAGAGAATATCGATGCTCAAAACAAAAAACTAGCTCAAAAAGCAAAAACAGAATTTTCTGATCTAGGTTTGCTCGAAGATGTTGTTGTGCATCGAAAAGCGCAAAGTAACATCTTTAATATTAGAGGTGATGAGGCTTTATATCAAAAGTTAACCGAGAATGATATCATTTGTGCGCAACGAGGAAATGGTATTCGGCTCGGATTTCATTTTTATAATACTGAAAATGAAATCGATACTATTGTTGAAATCTTAAAAAGTGCCCTGTAGGAATTATTTTCTTCTAAATAAAACGGCTAGTTTTTTATCTTTCTTATTCAATTGTAGGCAAAAGTTTATCAAAATGATAAAAATAACATTAGTCATTGTTTATCAGCACTTTAATGTGCTAGTTTTGTATTTTAATTTTAAAATAAATTTATCATGGCAATAGCAAAACAGTATTTAAAGACTAAACCGGTATGTAAGGTAACTTTTACAGTACCAGCAGAAGATGCAAAAAAAGTAGCAGTAGTTGGCGATTTCAATAACTGGAAAGCGAACAAGGCAAGTGCATTGAAAAAATTGAAAAATGGAAATTTTAAAGGTACTTTAGAACTTCCTAAAGAAAGTACGTTTGAATTTAAGTACATCATCGATGGCAACTATGTAAACGAAGCGCAAGCAGATCGTTACCAATGGAATGATTTCGCTGGTGGCGAAAACGCTGTATTGGAGTTGTAGTAATAAGCTCTTTAAAAGCGAAAGCCCGAAATGTAATGACATTTCGGGCTTTTTTATGCTAGTTGCTAAGTTCCGCTCTTTAGAAAAAGAGGAAGCTTCATGAGATATTATATCTCTACAGTAACACCCTTCCAAAAGGCAACTTTTCCTTTTATGCCTTTGGCTAGTTCGCTTACTTCAGGGTAATACCATGCTGCATCAGGGTTTTGTTTTCCATCAACTTCAAGGGAGTAGTAGTGCGCTTGGCCTTTCCATGGGCAATTGCTGTGTGTTTCCGAACTTTTAAAAAATTCTTTTTTAATACTATCCGCAGGAAAGTAGTGGTTGTTTTCTACTACAACGGTTTCATCGCTTTCCGCAATTACGATATTGTTCCAAATTGCTTTCATAAATACATTATTTATCGTCATTCCCAAGTTTGTGCTGCCCCGATGTCTCGGAGGTTTCAGAAAGGTGGGAATTTTTGTTATGCTTTTAAATTTTGAAAAAAAAGTTTATGAACTTAAGGGTTTAAGGGTTTAAGGGTTTAAGGGTTTAAGGGTTTAGAAAAATTAAACTACTCCTTACTCCTCATCAAATTTTACTAAATACATAGTTCTTGTATAATTTCTTAGCGTCTGTAAATTCAGTTTCGATTTGAAGCCCTGCTTTTTCGGCAAGCCATTTCACCACGCGGTCATCATACTTTTGCGATACTTCGGTATGTATGGTCTCCCAAGGTTCAAATGTTGCTTGCAGCGCCAACTTTTCAACAAAAATGGTTTGTTTTACTTTTGATACCAAATAACTTTTTGCAGTTCCTGTTTCCGGGTCGTACACTTCCCAGTGTAAAAAGTCATCTAGATTAAAATCACCTCCAAGTTGCGAATTAATGCGTGTTAAAATGTTTTTATTGAATGCCTCGGTAATTCCGGTAGAATCGTTATATGCGTCTAAAATCGTTTGCGGATTTTTCTTCTGGTCAAAACCTACAAAAAACAAATCATCTTTTTGCATTAGCTCCTGAACATTCTTTAAAAATGTAATAGCTTGGTCATGCAAGAGATTGCCAATGTTAGAACCGAGAAATAAAATCACTTTTCTCGAAGAATTTTTGGAATTCAATTCACTCAAAGCTTCAAAATACGTTCCTTGTTTCGTTTGAACTTTAACTTCAGGAATTTCGATTTTGATAGCGTTTTCCAATTCATTGAGCACATTTTGGCTAATGTCAATTGGTTGGTAGGTAAAATTAATAGCATTGTCGTTTAAATGCTTTAGAAGCACTTTGGTTTTTTTTCCGTCGCCAGCACCGAGCTCAATGAGATTAAAATGCTCGCTTCTCTTGGCAAAAAAACTGGTTATTTCTGCGGTGTATTCTTCAAAAATAGAGAACTCTGCATCGGTTAGGTAGTACTCTGGCATGGCCATGATATCCTGAAAAATCTTATCCCCGATTTTATCGTAAAAATATTTTGAGGAAAGGTGTTTTGGGAAGTCCGTTAGGCCTTCATACACTTCTTGTTCAAATGCCGTTGCAAAGGTAGTTGTTGATTGTTCCCGCATATACCTAATATCGAAATTATTTGGCCAACCTTAATCCGGTAAACTGCCATCTTAGATTTGTTTGAAAAAAATTGCGATAGGTATGTCGTGTGTGCTTTTTTGGCGTTGCAACAGAACCCCCTCGTAGTACTTTTTGATTTACCATGAATTTTCCATTGTATTCCCCTAAAGCACCATCTGCTTTTGTAAAATTGGGGTAGGGCAGGTAGGCGCTCTCCGTCCATTCCCATCTTTTACCCCAAGGGTAGTATGATTGGGCTATTTCCCATTCGAATTCCGTTGGTAATCTACAAGATTTCCATTGCGCATAGGCAAAAGCTTCGAAATAGGAAATATGTGTTATTGGTGCATTTAAGTCTATTTTTTGCAATCCCTTTAGAGAGTAATAATTCCATTCATCTTCAACCTCGTGCCAATACAAGGGAGCTTTTATTTGATGTTGTTGCACCCAATCCCAACCTTCGGCATGCCATAAATCGAACTTTGAATATCCTTTAGCATTTATAAATTCAAGATACTCTTGGTTGGTTACCAGCTTATTCGAAATTTGATAATCGTGCAGATACACCTTGTGCTTTCCTAATTCATTGTCATAGCAGAATAAATCTGAATCATGCCCGATTTCATAAACGCCCTCTGAAATAGAAATCCAGTCTTGTGCATGTTCTTCAACAGGATGTTCATTAAACTCTTCAGAATATTTAGGTAGTAAAGGGTTGTTGCCTAAAATGTACTTGATATCGGTTAAAAGCAATTCTTGATGTTGCTTTTCATGATGAATGCCAATTTCTAGCAAATCGAGAAGTTCTTTATTCTGATTTTTTGAAAATAACTTTTTCATTTCGGCTGTCACATAATGCCGATACTCGTAAACCTTTTTTACCGAAGGTCTTGACATATTTCCACGATCGGCACGCACAACGCGTTTGCCTACGGTTTCATAGTAGCTATTAAAAACAAATGAGAAATCTTCATCAAAAATCTGATACCCTTTTAAATGGGGTTTAAGAATAAACTCTTCAAAAAACCAAGTCGTATGACCTAAGTGCCATTTGGGCGGCGAAACGTCAACAATAGGTTGCACCACATAGTCTTCGGTTTCCAAAGGGCTGCCAATAGTTTCGGTTTGTTTTCGGGTTTCTAAAAAGAAATCTAACTGAGAATCGGTAAGAATCATAGCAACTGATTTATGCTATAAAGATACGAATTAGGGAAAAAAGGTCGACAATACTTTTGTGTATTTGGTTGACGTAATTAAAGTTTGAAAGTAATTGGTATGGCAAAAGGAATTTTCACTCCCTCTCCATTTTTAAGGGCCGGACTGAGTTGCGGTATCAATTTTATTATTCGAATCGCTTCTTGCTCTAAAATTGTTGAGGATCCCTTTGTTCTGATGTTGGTAACACTACCAGTTTTGTTAATAGTGAACATAATATGCACTTTGCCTTGTATATTAAGGTCCTGTGCTTCTTTTGGGTACTTAAAATTCTTCGTAATATGTTGCTGTATTTTCTGTTGGAAGCAACGTCTATTCTCTTCATCGCTTTTTTTATCGCAGCCATCAAAAAGAGGCACCTCAAAAATATCACCTCCTTTATAAAGTAAGACAGAATCAAGTGCTATTTCTTGAAGTTGGTTGGTAGTTTTGTTCTTAGCAAAATGATAATAGAAGTTATGACGAGGGGAATACTTTTTTGGTTTTTTGTTGCGGATTTCAAATCGTGGTAATTCTTTCAATTCGGAGGAAAGGGTTTTTGTAATTTCTTTTCGCATAGTGGAATCGTTGACTGAACTCCAAGCTCGGTCTTTGATCACATCTCCCTTGTTATCAACAACAAGGCTCAATCTAACTTGTAAGGTGTCAGGGAGCGCGTAATGGTTAATAATCGCCTTGTCTAGAATTGGCTTAGCTGTATTGTAGAGGATTCTATTCAAGCATGTATTTGCATCATCAACAGCTTTACAATCTGGATGTACTAGTTGCTCTTGAGGAAAATATATAGATAATTCTGAATCTTGCGCATTAAGTACGCCTAGACTGATTGTGAAAATGAAAATTAGAATTAAGTTTTTCATACTTCTGTAATTACACAGCCACCGCCCCCTTAATATGAGCGTGCGGATTGTAATCAATAAGCTTAAAGTCCTCAAACTTAAAATCAAAAATGTCTTTCACCTCTGGGTTTATGATCATTTTGGGTAAGGGTCTTGGATCCCGGCTTAGCTGTAATTCAACCTGCTCCATATGATTACTGTAAATATGAGCATCGCCAAAAGTGTGAATAAAATCTCCCGCTTCATAGCCACAAACTTGTGCCATCATCATCGTAAATAAGGCATAAGAAGCGATATTAAAAGGTACGCCCAAAAAAATATCGGCACTACGTTGATATAGTTGCAAAGAAAGTTTCCCTTTCCCCCCTCCTTGGGAGGGGTCGGGGGAGGATACATAAAATTGAAAAAATGCATGGCAAGGTGGTAATGCTGCCTTACCGTTTGCTACATTTTCAGAAAAAGTTTTTGAAGTATCTGGCAGCACGCTTGGGTTCCAAGCAGATACGAGCATACGTCTGCTGTTCGGATTATTTTTTAATGAATGTATGACTTCTTTGATTTGATCGATTTCGTCGTTGTTCCAATTGCGCCATTGGTGGCCGTATACGGGCCCTAAATCTCCATTTTCATCTGCCCAATCATTCCAGATACGTACTCCGTTTTCTTGAAGGTAGCCGATATTGGTATCGCCATTTAAGAACCAAAGAAGCTCATAAATAATCGATTTTAAATGTAATTTCTTAGTGGTCACCATCGGGAAGCCTTGGCTAAGGTCGAACCGCATTTGGTGTCCGAATACGCTTTTCGTTCCTGTACCGGTACGGTCACCTTTTTGGTTTCCGTTTTCAAGTACCTGTTTGAGTAAGTCGTGGTATTGTTTCATAAGCCAGGTCCCCTAACCTCCGAAGGGGGAACTCTTTTGGGGTGTTTTTGTTTCTAAAAGTTCAAAAATAAACAATCAACATTCAATGAAAAACTTTCAGTTTTTCCATTTATCATTAATTATCAACCAAAAAAGCAAAAGTTCCCCCTTTGGGGGTTAGGGGGTTCTTACCCCAAGATCATCCCTGCGATCGTTGCAGAAAGCAATGAGGCTAACGAACCGCCAAGAACGGCTTTCATGCCGAATTCCGATAGCACTTTACGTTGTCCCGGAGCGAGTGATCCGATACCACCGATCTGTATGCCAATAGAAGCAAAATTAGCAAAGCCACACAACATATACGTCGCCATGATGACCGATTTGTTATACATCAAATGTGGTGTATTGCTCATGTCTTTTAAGGCGGCCAATTGACCGTATCCAATAAATTCACTAGCGGCAAGTTTAATGCCAAGTAGTTGCCCCATAAGCATAATGTCTTCTTTGGCGATGCCGATCAACCACATCAACGGCGCGAATATGGTTCCTAATATGGCTTCTAAGGAGAACCCGGCATAAACAGTATTTTCGGCGATCCAAGAGTTTAGATTGGTAAAACTTCCTAGTCCCCCTAAAATGCCGTTTATCATTGCTATAACAGCCACGAAAACCAATAGCATTGCTCCTACGTTCACTGCTAATTTTAAACCTTCGGTGGTTCCATTTGAAATGGCATCCAAGACGTTGGACCCTATTTTTTCGGAAGATACATACACATCGGTATTCACGGCTTCCGTTTGCGGATAGAGCATTTTTGAAATCACTATCGCCCCAGGTGCTGCCATTACCGACGCTGCCAAAAGGTGTTTGGCAAAAACTAGTTGTAAGGCTTCATCTTCTCCTCCCAAAAATCCGATATAGGCTGCGAGTACTGCTCCGGCAACGGTTGCCATTCCGCCTATCATAACAAGCAGTATTTCAGATTTGGTCATCTTTTCAAGATATGCTTTAATTAATAATGGGGCTTCCGTTTGGCCAAGAAAGATATTTCCGGCAACCGATAAACTTTCTGCACCAGAAATGCCCAAACTTTTTGAAAGTAACCAAGCCAAGGCTTTGACCACTTTTTGGATTATTCCTAGGTAAAATAGGAGCGAGGTAAGCGCGGAAAAGAAAATAATCGTAGGGAGTACTTGAAAGGCGAATATATAACCGAAGGTACCGGTGTCAACAACCAAGCCTTCGAATAAAAACTTACTGCCAACCCTAGTGTAACCGAGGATATTAATGAACACACCTCCGATAGCTTCAAATATTTTTTGGATCAAAGTAACCTTTAGAACTCCGATGGCAATGAGCAGTTGAATGCCGAGGCCTATACCTACAGTTTTCCAATTAATGGCTTTTCGGTTGGCACTAAAAAGGAAAGCAATAAGCAGTAATGCGACCATCCCTAGAACTCCCCTTCCTAATCCCGTAATTGTAAAACCCTCGTTGGGAATTGCTTCAAAATTATCCTTTAAGGTGGTTTCGGCAATACCCTCAACCTGCGAAACGGTAGTAAGTGAATCAGCAGCTATCTCTTGAGCTATTGTTGGAAAGACAAATAAAAATACAAGCAACAGTGTCCACAGTTTGGTTTTCATATTGCTTGTTGGGATGGTTAATTGCGTTTGGAGATTTCGTCGCGTAGTTTGGCCGCTTTTTCGTAATCTTCGTTGGCGACTGCCTTATCTAACTCTTTATTGAGCTCGTCTATTGTAAGCTCCTGATACCCTGGGTTACCCCCAGAATCGATTTCAACCGTTTCGCCTTCCTGCAAAATTTCATCGACCATAATACTATCGTCGTTTTCTTCTTTGTCTTTTGAGGAAAACTTCAAGAAGATACCTGCTTTATCCAAAATAGTCTTGTAGGTGAAAATAGGTGCATCGAAGCGAAGCGCCAGTGCAATGGCATCACTGGTACGTGCATCTATAATTTCTTCTATTTTATCGCGCTCACAAATAATGCTTGAATAAAAAACACCATCAACCAATTTATGAATGATGACCTGCTTGACAACAATTTGAAAACGGTCTGAAAAGTTTTTAAAAAGATCGTGTGTCAACGGGCGGGGCGGCTTGATTTCTTTCTCTAAAGCAATCGCAATAGACTGTGCCTCAAAGGCTCCGATGACAATCGGTAACTTTCTGTCCCCTTCGACTTCGTTCAATATGAGGGCATACGCACCATTTTGAGTTTGGCTGTAAGAAATTCCTTTTATCTTTAATCGTACTAAGCTCATAGACATGCGAACTAAAAAAGGCTGTTTAAATACTGGGCTTACCATTTATTTAAACAGCCCTTTAACCTAAGTTTTAAGGCACAAATTAACGAAATTTAAGCGTTCTGTGCTTTAATTTCTTTTAATTTTTCGATGAGTTGCGGTACGACTTCAAAGGCATCACCAACAATACCGTAATCGGCAGCCTTGAAAAAAGGTGCTTCTGGATCAGTGTTGATGACCACTTTGGTCTTAGAAGAGCTAACTCCTGCTAAATGCTGAATAGCACCAGATATACCAATAGCGATATAAAGGTTGCTCGCTACAGGTTTTCCTGTCTGGCCAACATGCTCGCCGTGTGGTCGCCATCCCAAATCTGAAACTGGTTTGGAACATGCAGTAGCGGCACCAAGGATGTCAGCAAGCTCTTCAATCATACCCCAATTCTCAGGACCTTTAAGACCACGCCCTGCGGAAACAACGATATCGGCATCAGCAATAGTCGCTTTCCCGACTACTTTGTCGATTTCTACAGATTTTACATTAAAATCATCATTGCTCAAAGTCGGACTAAAGTCTTCGACAGTGGCAGAAACAGGATTCTCTACCATACCAAAAGCATTGTTGGATACTCCGATGACCTTATTCTCGGTACTAAGCTCTGTATGAGCAAATCCTTTATTACTAAATGCCGTTCTCTTTACCATAAACGGGTTGGTACTTTCAGGGGCACCCACTACATTGGGCACGTAGCCGGCAGCTAATTTTGCCGCTAAGATCGGGGCCAAGAACTTCGTGTCTGCACTTGAGCTGACTACCACGACTTGGGCACCTTCTTTTTGTGCTGCTTCTGCAAGTGCGTTGGCGTACGCCTTGGCATTGAACGTCTTTAGTTTATCATCGGACACATTCAAAATTTTGGAAACTCCGTAAGCTCCCAAGCTTTCGTTTTCGTTTGCATTTACGGAAACCGCTGTAACCGTTGTACCTAACTGTTTAGCAACTTCGTGTGCGTAAGAAGCAACTTCAAAAGCGTTCTTTTTAAACTTTCCGTTTTCTGATTCTGTATATACTAGTATGGACATTTTATCGATTTTTAAAAAACTTATTCTGTTAGGGCGGCTGCATATTGCAACTTCCAATTGAGTATTACCTTATATAACTTTCGCTTCGTTACGCAACAAATCAACCAATTCATTAACTGAACCTGCTAATTTTACAGCTCCTTTGGGTGCTGGCTTGTCGAATTTCACGTCGGTCGTTGCTTTTGTCCCAGCGATGGGTTCAATGACATTCAGCTGCTTTTTGCGCGCCATCATGATTCCCCTCATATTAGGAATTCTCAAATCGGTTTCTTCAACCAATCCTTTCTGGCCACCGATAACCAAAGGTAAACTAGTGGCTATCTTTTCCTTGCCACCATCTATTTCGCGAAAAGCGGTTGCGTTTGTGCCTTCTACTTCTAGACTGATACAGGTATTTACGAAATTCATATCTAGTAAGGTTGCCAAAATCCCCGGTACCATACCGCCATTATAGTCGATAGATTCCCTTCCGGCAATTACAAGGTCGTAACCGCCATTTTTGACTACTTCGGCCAATTGTTGTGCTACGAAAAAACCATCGGTAGGGATGGCGTTTATGCGAATACCTTCGTCAGCACCGATTGCCAAAGCTTTTCTCATCGTCGGTTCGACAGTAGCTTCTCCCACGGTAGCGACATGTACGGTAGCACCCTGTTTCTCTTTGAACCACATGGCTCTTGTCAGTCCAAATTCATCGTTGGGGTTTATAACGAATTGCACCCCGTTGGTGTCGAACTTCGTATCGCCATCGGTAAAATTTATTTTTGAAGTGGTATCGGGAACGTTACTGATACAAACTAAAATCTTCATAAGTATATATGTTTAATCTTTAAAAGTTTTGCAGCGCTAAGATAAGCAAAATTCTATGATTTATTATGCACGCATAACAAATTTTGTAACTTTTTTTGGTCGGTATTGACACTATTTTTGATATATAATTTCCTATTTTTGCTTGCGTTTTATCGCGGATAGAATATTAAGATACGTCACAGGAATATGAAGACACTACAATTTAGACAGGCTATTGCAGAAGCGATGTCAGAAGAGATGCGAAGAGATGAATCCATTTACTTAATGGGCGAAGAAGTCGCTGAATATAATGGAGCTTATAAAGCTTCAAAAGGAATGTTAGACGAGTTCGGTGACAAGCGAGTCATTGACACACCAATTTCCGAATTGGGTTTTGCAGGTATCGGCGTAGGGTCTACAATGACGGGTAACAGGCCGATTATAGAATTCATGACTTTCAATTTTGCAATGGTAGGTATTGACCAAATTGTCAACAATGCGGCAAAAATAAGACAGATGTCAGGTGGGCAATTTCCTTGTCCGATTGTTTTTCGTGGACCTACCGGTTCGGCAGGTCAATTAGGGGCAACACATTCGCAGGCTTTTGAAAGTTGGTATGCGAACTGCCCCGGTCTAAAAGTTGTAGTGCCATCTAATCCCGCAGATGCAAAGGGGCTTTTGAAATCGGCAATACGCGATGATGACCCGGTAATTTTTATGGAGTCAGAACAGATGTATGGCGATAAAGGCGAAGTGCCTGAGGGGGAGTATACGATTCCCTTAGGAGTGGCAGATTTACGTCGTGAAGGTAGCGATGTAACTATTGTTTCTTTTGGAAAAATAATAAAAGAGGCCGATAAGGCCGCCGATGAACTTGCAAAAGATGGTATCAAATGCGAAATTATTGATTTGAGAACCGTGAAGCCTTTGGATTATGTTGCGATTACAACATCAGTGAAGAAAACAAACCGTTTGGTGATACTGGAAGAGGCTTGGCCTTTTGGCAATGTGTCAACAGAAATCACATACCATGTACAGGAGCATGTTTTTGACTATTTAGACGCACCTATTCAACGTATTAACACGGCAGATACACCAGCACCGTATTCTCCAGTTTTATTGGAGGAATGGTTGCCAAGCAAAGACGACGTAATTAAGGCTGTCAAGAAAGTTTTGTATCGATAACAAGCGAATTTAGTAAGGTATATTTGCTTCGCCTACTTAATTCGTGGGCGAAGTTTTTTTTGGTATGCTATTTGCTTATTTTGCTGCGGAGCGTAACGACTGTAATGAAAAAATTTCTTTTACCTTTAGTGCTATTTTTTACTTTTTTTGCTCTAGCGCAAAGTAAGGTGAGCGGTATTGTTTTAGATGAATTCAACGAACCCGTTGCTTTTGCGAATGTTATCTTCAAAGATTCTTACGAGGGCACTATAACCAATGATGATGGGCGATTTTATATGGAGTCGGACGCAACTCATCAAACCCTTGTTGTGAGTTTTATCGGTTACGAAGACAAGGAAATTGCTTTATCTCAAAAGGTGAATTACGATATGAAAGTCGTTATGAAAGAGGCGACCGAAAACCTTCAAGAAGTAGTGGTCATCTCGGGTAAGCAGTCCAAAAAGAACAATCCCGCAGTAGATATTCTTAGAAAGATTTGGGCAAAGAAGCGGCAGAACGGGGTGCGCCAGTTCAAACAATACAAGTACGATAAGTACGAAAAAGTCGAATTTGATTTAAACACTATAGATAGCGCCCTAATGAAGCGTAAGATTTTTAAAGGTTTGGAGTTTGTTTTTCAAGATTTGGATACCTCTCGTATTACCGGAAAAACATACCTCCCTATTTTTCTGAACGAAACTTTTTCACAAGTACATGGTGATAACGAGTTGAATTCAGAAAAGGAAAAAGTACTTGGCAATAAAAATTCTGGCTTTAATAATAATCAAGCAATAATTGCATTTGTTGAAGATCTCTATCAAGATTATGATGTTTACGAGAATTACCTTAAAATATTCGATAAGAGTTTTACTAGTCCCATTTCTCGAACAGGGGTAGACACCTATAGTTATGCCCTTCGGGATAGTGCCTTTGTCGATAACAAATGGTGTTACAATATAGTGTACTACCCCAGACGAAAGAACGAATTGACTTTCAAAGGCGATTTTTGGGTAAACGATTCTACGTTTGCCTTGAAGGAGATTAATATGGAGGTGACCAAAAGCGCCAACATCAACTGGGTGAAAGAAATTTACATTGAGCAAGAATTTGACGTTGTCAACGATTCGGTATTTCTGTTGAAACGCGATTATATGTTGAGCGATTTTAGTTTCAAAAAGAAAGAAGAGTCACGTGGAGTCTATGGTAAACGCACAACTGTTTATAATGATTATGTGTTCGATGAAGTAAAACCGAGGGAGTTCTATCGTAAAGAGAATAATCCATTCGACCCAGCAATGACGCTTCAGGATAGTACTTTTTGGAAACGCAATCGACTAGAGGCCTTAAATAAAGATGAAAAAGGAATTTATCAATTGCTCGATACCTTGAAAACCGTACCGAAATTCAAATCATATTACAATCTTGTGGCGGTCTTAGGTTCTGGCTACGTAGAAATCGATAAATGGGATGTAGATGTTGGTTCGGTGTATGATTTTTTTGGATACAACGATGCCGAGGGGCCACGTTTTAGAATAGGCGCGCGTACTTTTTTCGGGCAGAACGATCCATGGCGTATCGAAGGGTATACTGCTTATGGTATTACCGATAAAAAATTCAAACATGGTTTAGCTGGCAAGTTTTTGTTAGATCGTAAAAGCCGTATAATTGTTTCTGGAGGGCATCGAAGGGATATTGAGCAATTGGGTGTTAGTCTTACTTCCACCAACGATGTATTAGGGCGCAGTATTGCCTCATCATCTGTCTTGACCGTGGGGGCTAACAATAAATTAACAAATATAAATTTAAGTGCTATTTCTTTTGAAATGGAGCCGGTTACGAATCTGAGAATAGGTTTGGGTACTACGTTCCGAACATTGAGTTCTGCCTTGCCAGATGATTTTAGTTTGGAATATATTGACCCTACTTCTAATACGGGGCTTTCAGCCGAAATCAAACAGTTAGAAGTGAATGCCTTGTTTATTTATACTCCTGGGAAGAAAACTATTGGGTATGGCGTTGAGCGAAGAGATATTAATGATACCTACAGCACCTTGTTATTTAATTATTCAAGAGGTATTCAAGGTACTTTAGATAGCGATTTCAATTATGATAAATTACAATTTTCGTACAGTCAACCATGGCAAATAGGAGGTTTCGGAAGGCTTTACAGCACTGTTGAACTAGGTAAGACTTTTGGTGATATACCCTTGGGATTGTTAAGTGTGGTGCCAGGTAATCAGACATTTTTTACCACTTATGGTACTTTTGCGAATCTAGATTTCTATGAATTCGTTACCGATACGTATGCCACGCTGCATTTGGAGCATAATTTTAACGGTCGATTATTTTCTAGAATACCTTTCTTGAGAAAATTGAACCTTAGGGAGATTGTGGGTCTTCGAGGCGTTTGGGGCAATTTATCTGATAGCAATATTGCACTGAGTAGCCCTACGAATATTCCGTTGATAGCTCCTAATGATAGGGTGTATTACGAATGGTCGGTTGGAGTTGGAAATATATTTAAGGTCTTCCGAATCGATTTCAATTTCAGGGGTAATTATTTAGATACCCCAAATGCGAGACCTTTTGGGGTAACGGGTAGTTTTGGATTTAGCTTTTGAATAGGTAGGTCTCTTCATTTTTACGAAGGTGGGAATCTGTTTTAAGGTTAATTTGACTGTTTTCTGGAGTTAATTATGGTCTTGTTTCAATTAACTTGAAAGTCTATTTTTCGCTATCGAATTGTTTCCCAAAAGCGCAGAAGCCTTATCCACTGATAGATACTTCATCATAGGTTTTTCTCACCAAACGAGTTATATGCAATTTCACGGATAAACATCCGTTAGAACTTCATATTTACAGTATTTTTGTAATCTTAAACATAGAACATGAGTAAAAAAGAGAACATCACTTTTGATGTATTGATAGAAATACCAAAAGGAAGTCGAAATAAATATGAATACGATTTTACCTTAAATAAAATCAGATTTGATCGCACCCTTTTTTCGTCAATGATGTATCCTGGCGATTACGGGTTTATTCCTGAAACACTAGCTTTGGATAATGACCCCTTAGATGTTTTGGTAATGTGTACAGAGCCTACATATCCTATGGTGGTTATACAGGTAAAACCTATCGGTGTTTTTCATATGACGGACGAAAAAGGACCCGATGAAAAGATTATCTGTGTCCCCGTTTCTGACCCGATCTGGAATCAGAAGCATGATTTATCGGACATTAACCCGCATAGAGTAAAAGAAATCGAGCATTTCTTTCAAGTGTATAAAGATTTAGAGAAGAAAAAAGTAGACGTAGGTGGATGGGGCAATGCCGAGGAAGCAAGAAAGATTTACCACGAGTGTGTAAAGCGTTATGACGAGAGCGAACATAAGGATAAACGCACCTTTATGATATAAGTAAAATACATTGCTAAAAAAGCCACTTTTCGCAAAGAAAGTGGCTTTTTTTATTCTATTTGATTTTAGTACTTTAGCAGCCGTTAAAAAAACTAAAACAACTAAACAAAATGGAATTATTAATTCAATTATTACCAGCATTTGGAGTCGTAGCACTTCTCTTTGTGGCTTGGAAAAACGTCTGGGTAGGTAAGCAAGAGGTCGGTAACGACAAAATGGCTCGAATTGCCAAAAACATTGCAGATGGTGCAATGTCCTTCTTAAAAGCCGAATACAAAATCTTATCGATTTTCGTAATAGCTGTTGCTATTCTTCTTTTCTTTAAAGGAAGTAGTGAAGTAGGTTCTCACTGGATGGTGGCCATTTCATTTGTTGTAGGGGCTATCTGCTCTGCTTTAGCAGGTTTTATAGGAATGAAAGTCGCGACAAAAGCAAATGTTAGAACAACGCAAGCAGCGAAAACTTCTCTAGGAAAAGCTTTAGAAGTAGCTTTTGCAGGTGGAGCCGTAATGGGATTGGGAGTTGTTGGTCTTGGAGTTTTAGGACTTAGTGGCTTGTTTATGATTTACCAGAATATCTGGCCTGGGGCTGAAAATTTAGGTTTGGTATTAAATGTGTTATCCGGATTTTCTTTGGGAGCATCTTCAATTGCGCTTTTTGCAAGAGTGGGCGGTGGTATTTACACGAAAGCTGCTGATGTTGGTGCTGATTTGGTAGGAAAGGTGGAAGCAGGTATCCCTGAAGATCACCCTTTGAACCCTGCAACTATTGCAGATAACGTTGGAGATAATGTAGGTGACGTAGCTGGTATGGGTGCTGATTTATTTGAATCGTATGTGGGTTCTATTATAGGTACAATGGTATTAGGGGCTTTTATTGTTACACCTGATTTTGCAGGTTTGGGTGCTGTATATCTTCCATTGGTTCTAGCCGCTGTAGGTATTATCATGTCTATTATTGGTACTTTTTTAGTTAGAGTTAAAGAGGGAGGAAATCCGCATGCGGCATTGAATAAAGGTGAGTTCGGTTCCGCAATCCTTATGGTTGTAGCCTCTTATTTTATTATTAATGCACTGATTCCGGAATCTATTGAAGGTTTGCCAATGGGGGCAATGGGAATATTTTATGCTACTATAGCGGGTCTAATTGCTGGTTTAGGTGTAGGTAAGATTACTGAATACTATACAGGTACAGGGTCAAAACCGGTCAATTCAATTGTTGCCCAATCTGAAACAGGAGCAGCAACCAACATTATTGCTGGTTTGGGTGTAGGTATGATGTCTACAATGATTCCTATTTTATTAATTGCCGCTGCGATTATAGTATCGCACCATTTTGCAGGTTTATACGGTATCGCAATTGCTGCGGTTGGTATGTTGGCAAATACAGGTATTCAACTGGCTGTAGATGCTTACGGGCCAATTTCTGATAATGCGGGAGGTATTGCTGAAATGGCTGAATTAGAACCGGAGGTACGGGAGCGTACTGATGAATTAGATGCCGTGGGTAACACAACCGCTGCTATAGGAAAAGGTTTTGCGATAGCCTCAGCTGCCTTAACAGCTTTGGCTTTGTTTTCTGCTTTTATGAAAGTAGCGAACGTAAGTTCTATCGATGTATCTCAGCCTAAGATTATGGCTGGTTTGTTAGTAGGAGCAATGTTACCGTTTGTATTCTCGGCACTTTCTATGAATGCCGTTGGTCGAGCTGCAATGGCAATGATTGAAGAAGTAAGACGTCAATTTAGAGATATTCCACAATTGAAAGCTGCACTAGAAGTAATGCGCGCCGTTGATTCTGATATGTCAAAAGCGACACCAGAGCAACGTGCTATTTTTGATGAAGCTGACGGATTAGCCGAATACGATAAGTGTGTAGATATATCTACGAAGGCTTCGATTAGAGAGATGGTATTGCCAGGTTTATTGGCAATTATTGTTCCTGTTGCTGTTGGTTTTATTGGAGGTGCTGAAATGCTAGGTGGTTTACTGGCAGGGGTGACTTCCGCAGGTGTTTTAATGGCAATCTTTCAATCAAATGCAGGTGGTGCCTGGGACAATGCTAAAAAGATGATTGAATCGGACGGCCGCAAAGGTACCGATGCCCACAAAGCTGCTGTAGTTGGTGATACGGTCGGGGATCCTTTTAAAGATACTTCAGGCCCTTCTTTGAATATTCTTTTGAAATTGATGTCTGTTGTTGCTTTAGTAATTGCTCCTAGTATTGCTATGAGCGGTAATGATGTTTCCGCTTATGCCAGTAATGATGCAGAGCAAAAAATCGAAATCAAAATGAATGCCGATAGTGAAGAAATGGCGCAGGCTACGGTTTCCTATTCTAAAATTGTAAACGGAGAAAAAGTTACTGAGGAGAAAACATTCAAAGGAACTAAAGCTGAGGTGGAAGCGCAATTGAAGAAATTTGAAAATGCTACAATTACTTCAAAAGGTGACGAAACTGAAATCACTATTGAAAAAGTAGATATTCAGAAGAATTAAAAGTCAAATATTTATATGAAATGGGGATGCGATACAATTGCATCCCCATTTTTTTTTACCTACTGTAACCTAAATGTTATTGGTAGACTGAATGACACTTTTACCGGGATATCTCTTTGTTTGCCAGGTTTCATTTTTGGTAGTTTAGCAATAATTCTTGAAGCTTCCCTTTCCAGACTCTTATGCGGCCCCCTCATCTCTACGTCGGCTATTGTCCCGTCGTTTTGAATCGTGAACATCGTGCTTACTCTCCCCTGAGCACCAACTTCTAGGGCGTCTTCGGGGTAGCGTTGAGTCTTTCTTACATGATTGATAATCATCTTTTGAAAGCAAGCTCTTTTGTCCGAAGCATCTTCGCATCCTGGAAATATTGGCACTTCTTCAATATTAATCCAGTCTACATCAACTTCAACAGGGGTCTCAATATGTTGAATAGAATCGATAGCAACTATTTCTTCCTCTTGATTTGTTTCTGTCGATTTGAAATCCGTCTCATTGATTTCTGGTTCGTTTGGAAAAATTTCAATAATTTCAGGTGCAACAGGAGGTTTTTGGGGAGAGGGTAATTTAATTTCTATTAAATCTACCGGCTCATCAAGCGGGTCAATTACATTAAAAGAGGTGTCGTAAATGCCACTATCGTCGTACGTTTTCCATTCCAAAGCTACGTATATCAATGTCAATACTAGCATTAGCCCCGTAATAAAGAAGAGGCTTCGATTTTGATTCAAATCGGTTTTAGGATTCTTTTTCGGTTTCATTTTTCATAATTTTAGAATTACTGTAGTTTAAACGTAATCGGAATACTAAACGGAACGCGAACAGCTTTACCACGCTGTTTTCCGGGTGTCATTTTGGGTAGTTTTGAAATGATTCTTGCTGCCTCTCTTTCTAGGTTTTTGTCTGGCCCTCGCATTTTTACCGAACCAATTGAACCATCTTTTTGAATTACGAACATTGTGCTAACCCTTCCTTGAATACCCAAGTCTTGGGCAATCTCAGGATATCGAAAGTGTTTGCGAATATGCTTTTGCATCATTATTTGAAAACAAGCTTTTTTGTCAGTTTCGCTTTCACATCCTGGAAACACCGGTACGTCTTCAATTACTGCAAAGGGAACCTCATCCTCTATGATATCATCGACTACTACTACGTCATCAACTGCGAGCGTTGGCTTTTCATCATCTGGCTCAGTAGTTTCGATTATAGTTTCTTCGATTGGGTCATCATCATCTACCACGTCTATTATAACAGGTGCCACAGGTGGTGGCGGAGGTGGTGCTGTAATCAAAATGATGGGAGGCTCTTCCTCGGTTATGGGATCTAAATCATTGAACACTTGTGTGTACTCAAAAGGGTCGTTATAGGTTTTCCATTCTAATGCAACATAGCTCAATGCCAATACAAGCATAAGCCCGGTGATAAAGAAAAGGCTACGATTTCTGTTCAAGTCCGATTTCGGATTTTTTTTTGGTTTCATCTTTTTACAGTATAAGGTCAAACATTTTTTTAAAGTCCGCCATAGGTAAAACACATACCGCCAGTTTCTAACTTTTTTTTAATGTTTCAATAAAACTATGGGATAGTGTTGTCCTAAAAAACTATAAATGAGTGAACACGGCTTTCGATTGAGTAAAAAGACTTTTTCAGTAAGGGAGCTATTTTCTAAATTGAATAATATCTTTATAAAAAAGCAACGGTATTTCCTATATTTGAATTAATGGGTGTATTTGGTAAGAGAGATAAACTACAACTTATTGCCTTTCAGGCATACGGCACCGATTCTCATTTTTATGCGCGTGGCAGAGCCTTGGAAGATGAGGAAATCGACCTTGCACAAAAAGGATTTTTTCCGTTGATATGGAATGCCTTTAAACGTTTTGAAACAGATGAAATCAAAAACACACCTCTTATTTTAACCTTGCCTGATGGAAGAACACTACAAGCAACAACAGATACTAATGGTTACTATCGTTTTGAGGAAAATTTAAAAGGAATTGCCGATCTTGCTAATAATGAAGGTTGGCTTACTTATGAAATTGCCTACGCTGACAAGAGTTTGCGTCGAGAAATTTTACATCAAAATCGCTTTCCCGGAGAGTTGTTGATTCCGTCGAAAAATGCTGAATTCGGGGTGATTTCCGATATCGATGATACTATTTTGCATACCGGAGTTGTTTCGAATCTAAAATGGAGGGTTGTAGTCAATACTTTGTTCAAACGCGCTAGTAAGAGAAAACCACTGGAGGGTGCAGCGGAGTTTTACCACGCACTGCATCGCGGAAAATTGGGGAAGAGTGCAAACCCGATTTTTTATGTAAGCCATAGCCCGTGGAATCTTTATCGCTATCTAGAATTCTTTCTTTCAAACAATAGTTTCCCTAAAGGGCCGATATTACTGCGAAGTTTTTCAGATTTCCGTTTGCGGAAATCTCAAAAGAACATACCTCAAAAGCAAAAGGAAATTATGAATATTTTAAAAGCCTATCCCGATATGAAATTTATTTTAATCGGTGATTGTGGCGAACATGATGCGGATATCTATATTAAAATCGCCAAGGCACATCCAAATAGTGTTGCAGCCATATATTTACGTGCCGTGAACCATAAAAAGAAAATGGATAGAATTAAAAATCTAGTGTCAACCTATACTTTAACGCCTATTTTATTAATTGAAAGTGGTGAACAAGCTTTGACTCATGCTCGCTCAAATGGTTTTATGGCGGATTAAAACAATCCGTTTATTTCTGCATCAATTTTGTTGATAATAGTTCCTAGATCTTCAGGATTATCTACAAAATCAAGGTCGTTAACATCGATAACCAAGAGATTACCCTTTTCGTAGCCATGTACCCATGCTTCGTACCGCTCGTTTAAACGGCTTAGGTAATCAATTGAAATAGAATTCTCATACTCCCTACCCCGTTTGTGAATTTGACTTACCAAATTAGGAATTGAACTTCTGAGATAAATCAACAAATCAGGTGGTTGAACTAAACTTTCCATCAGTTCGAAAAGACTCGAATAGTTTGTAAAATCCCTGTTGGTTAGCAGCCCCATAGCGTGTAAATTGGGTGCAAAAATATGAGCATCCTCATAAATAGTTCGATCTTGTATTATGTTTTTACCGGCCTCGCGAATTTTGAGTATTTGTCTAAACCGATGGTTCAGAAAATAAATCTGTAGGTTAAAGCTCCACCGTTCCATTTGGGTGTAAAAATCATCGAGATAAGGGTTGTCGACAACATCTTCGAAGTGTGCTTCCCATTTGTAATGTTTGGCCAAAAGTCTGGTCAGGGTTGTCTTTCCTGCTCCGATGTTACCCGCAACGGCAATGTGCATAGTTACTTTTATTTACTGGTTGATTTCTCAATTTCGAGAGCTTCACAATATACGACGAATATTAAGTTTTGAAAAAAATAGTTGGTGAAATACTAGTAATGATCTAACAAATCAATTTATATCCATACCCACGAATATTAACGATTTGTACATTGTGGTCTCGATTCAATTTTTTACGTAGTTTACTAATGAAGACATCCATGCTGCGTGCATTGAAAAAATCGTCATTACCCCATATCTTATTTAGAATCCATGATCTATCTAATATTTCATTTCGCTTTTCTGATAGGTAGAATAGTAATTCTGCCTCTCTATGGGTAAGCATGGTTTCCTCTGTTTTGAAGACTAATTTTTGCTTGGTATAATTAAATGTGTAGGTACCTATGGCTATGGTATTGCTTGCTTGTTTAATGGTACTTCTGTTAAGTAAAGCATAAATGCGAACAATAAGTTCTTCCATACTAAACGGTTTTTTTAGATAGTCGTTTCCACCATGTTCAAAACCTTCAACAACATCTTTAGTTTGCGATTTCGCTGTTAGAAATATTATTGGTATATTTTTGTTTAAAGCTCTAATTTCTTTCGCCAGGGTCAGCCCATCTTTTTTGGGCATCATGATATCTAAAACTAACAAATCTGGTTGTTCTGATTTAAATTTACTGAACGCAAATTCGCCATCAGGGCATAGAACAACTTCGAAATTGCGCGTTTCTAAGCTCTCTTTGATAATGGTTGCCAATGAGATTTCATCTTCAGCAATTAAGATTTTAGAGGTGGTGCTCATAGGGTTATTCTAAATTCGTTACTATTTGAAGTGGAAATTAAGTCCAATTTTCCACCATGTTTTAAAATAATGTTCTTACTGTAATATAGGCCTATTCCAAACCCTCTGATATCATGTTGATTTCCCGATGGGACTCTATAAAATTTTTCGAATATTTTCTCTTTTTCTCTTGCAGGTATGCCCTTTCCATTGTCTAAAACAGACAAAGTAAGTTGTCTATTTTTTTTGCTCAGATTAACGTTTATTGTTCCGCCGCCATACTTTGCCGCGTTATCTAACAAATTATTGATAGCATTTTCAAAGTGAAACTCATCTATATTAGAGGTTTCTGATATCAAGTCTGAGGTGTATGTGATTTTTTTATTTGGATAATTATTTTTTGCAGAACGAACAATTTTATCCATTATTAGGACAACATCAACGCTACTCTTTTTCAATTCAAGATTCTCACTATTTATAGCAGCAGTCTCTAACAATTTTTCAACCATCGTATTTAATCGATACAATTGATCTTTTGAAATTTGAAGGTATTTGTTGGTTTTTACATTTTGGTTTTCTGAACTAAAACCTGTAATTCCTTCAATCGCAGCTAAAACTATGGCGATTGGTGTTTTAAATTCGTGGGTAATATTATTGATAAGGTCATTTTTAATTTCTGAAAGCTGCTTCTGTTGTTTTATAATACGCACTAAATAGAGTAAACTAAAGATCGTAGCTAAAGCTAAAGCAAGCGAAATTAGTATGCCAAATAGACCACGTTTGAAGATGGAACTAAGAGGATTTGTAAATCGTAATTTTAGCGTTTCATCTAGTGGTATTAATTCTGATTTAGAAATCGTTTCTAAAACTTCTTTATCTTCTAAAAGGTTTCCTTGTGTTGCAAAGATAGTATCCGTTTTTAAGTGCTCTATTTGAAACGATATTTTTATGTTCTTTTTGGCTAACGTAGTATGCAATGGTTCTGATAGTTCGAGTAGATCAATAGAATCTTGCGGTATCGTTATTGTAATAGAATTTTTCAAAGAATTTAATTCTTTGGGAGTATTTCTAGAACGCTTTCCTCTTATCGCTTTCACACTAAAGCTATCTAATAAGATACTATCGCTAGGTAAATCTGGTAATTCAGTACTGGTAGAATCTATTTTCGAAAACATTGTACCAACTTCCAAAAATTTTAAGGCATCGCTCATTGATGAAATTGAATCACTTCTTGTATCAAAAATTGTGAGCATTCTTTTTTTATTCGCTGCTGTATAATAGTTTTCAACCGTTTCTTCAAAGCTATTTTGTATTTCATTAAAAAGAAGAACCTCATTGGTTTTGTAATTTTCATAATTCCAAAAAAGCTGAATACCTATAGTGCCTAATATGGTAATGCAGATGATGGTGATGATATAATTGATTTTCTTTTCATTCATAGCTTAAAAGTAATTACAAAAACATTTGCGAACTTCAAATGTTAACACTCGTTAACGTTGGTTAACTAAACATAAAATTTTTGAGGCATAACTTTGGATTATTAATAACAAAAAAGATATATCATGAAACTATTAAAAAGTATTTTATTTTTCGTCTTAGTACAAACTACATTTTTTTTATCAGCCCAAGAGAAAAAGGCTGATATGACATTTTCAGTTAATGAGATTGATATTAAAGCAGAATCGATAGAAGAGTTAAAAACAATTGATTGGGAAGATCTTCTTTCCGTTTTTGAAGATAACACGGCCAAAGATTCTATTCGTGTTGGTATCGGGGTGAAGGATTTGACTTTGATTAAAAAAAACGGAGAAAGTATTCTTATAAATTCAATGCGTGTAATGGCATCCGATATCACGGAAAACAAAGATGAGTTAAAAAAACAGGTTCAAGAAAATACCGCGTATTTGATTAGGGTGTTAGAGAAAATGACAAGGTAAATTGTCTAATGCGACATTGAGGGCACTTTTGGGAAGTGATTATATATTCAAAGAAAGTTAACGACATATCGAGGTTTTAGCACATTTGAACAAATCTTTCAAAAATACCTTTAGCATCTTAACAATTTTTATACTTTTGCGTATTCAAAATAAGAGGAAAATTTGACTGATTGCAACCTCATTAAAAATGCTAAAGCAGTTGATACCTATGGGTATTAAACTAACCGCAGCGACGTTCGTCAAATCTATTCTTCAAAAATAAAAATTATTATGTCGTATTTATTTACATCAGAATCTGTTAGTGAAGGGCATCCCGATAAGGTGGCCGATCAAATAAGCGATGCCTTATTGGATAACTTTTTAGCCTTTGATCCAGAAAGTAAAGTTGCTTGCGAGACAATGGTAACCACTGGCCAAGTGATTTTGGCAGGCGAAGTAAAAAGTAACACGTATTTAGATGTACAAAATATCGCAAGAGAGGTGGTTAACAAAATTGGTTATACCAAAGGGGAATATCAATTTAGTGGTGATTCGTGTGGTGTTATTTCACTTATTCACGAACAATCCCAAGATATTAATCAAGGTGTTGATAGAGGTAAGAAAGAACAGCAAGGTGCTGGCGACCAAGGTATGATGTTTGGATATGCTACTAAAGAAACAGCAAACTACATGCCTTTAGCTTTAGATATTTCGCACAAAATATTACAAGTGCTTGCAGATTTGCGCAGAGCGAACAAGCAGATTAAATACCTTAGGCCTGATGCGAAATCTCAGGTAACAATCGAGTATTCAGATGACAACGTACCGCAACGAATAGATACGATTGTGGTTTCTACCCAGCACGACGCATTCGATAAGAATGACAAAAAGATGTTGGCGAAGATTAAGAAAGATATTGTTGAAATTTTGATTCCAAGGGTTAAAAAGCAACTCCCGAAGAAAATTCAGAATCTTTTTGACGACCAAATTCAATACCACATTAACCCCACTGGAAAGTTTGTAATCGGCGGCCCCCACGGTGATACCGGTTTAACAGGCCGTAAAATTATCGTAGATACCTACGGTGGTAAAGGAGCTCACGGTGGTGGTGCCTTTAGCGGTAAAGATCCTAGTAAAGTGGATCGCAGTGCCGCTTATGCATCAAGACATGTTGCTAAGAACCTTGTTGCTGCCGGAGTGGCCGATGAAATTCTGGTACAAGTAAGTTATGCGATTGGTGTGGTGAAACCAACTTCTATTTTTGTTGATACTTACGGTACCGCAAATGTAGATTTGACAGATGGTGCCATTGCCAAAAAAGTCGAAAAATTATTTGATATGCGACCTTTCGCTATAGAAAAACGATTAAAATTAAGAAACCCCATTTATTTGGAATCTGCCGCTTATGGCCACATGGGCAAAGAGCCAAAGACCGTTGTAAAGATTTTTGAATCGCCATATAATGGTCGTGTAGAGAAGGAAGTAGAGCTTTTTACATGGGAAAAATTAGATATGGTTGATAAAGTAAAAACCGCTTTTAAATTATAAGTTGTTGGCAATAATTTTAATTTAAATAATCATTTACATCTAGTAATTTATATTCGGGAGAAGATTCGAAGAAAATATTAAGTAGATTCATGTGTCCAGCACCGTATATCACCAAAATTCTATCTTTGGGTGTTGCATTAGTGCGCTAAATATTTCTAAAAATTCTCAAGTTTCTATTGAACCACCGAGATGTGACAAAATCTGGACCAAATTGATTGTTTTGTTCTGTTTCGTATTTAAAAATACCTATTAAATAATCGCCTAATCCCCTTTTTATACCCTCTTCGGAATTAAGGTTTTTCAGTTTGGCTAGTATACCTCCCGTGTTGAACAAGCTTTTTTCATTTCGAAATGAGGCTAAGGCACTATCTGGATTCTTATAAAAGTACTTCCAAAATTTAGTTTTAGGTATTGAGTCATTCCCTTCAATAACTTTTTTTACATCTTCATATTCCGATCCCCAGGCATAAGTACAAAATAATTGATTTAAACCCCTTTGTTTGGCGAGTCTAAATCCTATTTGTTGTTCTTCGCTTGGCTTAGTTGATGCTCAACCTTTAGGTAAGAAGTATAAATAGAATCATATACTTGCTGTTTTTCAGGTTGTCTCTCAATAACGATTTTAGTTGGTTTGAATTTGGCAAGTTTGTTTACGATTAATTCAATTTCTTTTTGATGTTTGAGATCTAAAATATTGATTTGATTGCTTTTATCGGTTTTTACAATATCTAGATTTAAAAACTTAACGTGGAAAGAACCAAGCGTTAGAACTTCAGTTTGCTTTGTGTCAACTTCCTGTTCTTTACTTGTTGGGGTGTCTTTATTTACCGTTTTATCATTTTTGCAAGAATAAAAAATGCTTGCCATCAAAAAAAGGAGTAGTGATTTTTCATATACATTGGTTTAGTTCAAAAAAGACGGCATTCTTTAGATTTTGTTACAGTAACTAGTTATTATATTGCCGAATATAAGAGATTCAAATTGCTAGTATGTTTATTTAATTTCTAAAAACTTGGAGCGAGGTTCTTTTATCTATGGCACTAAAACGATAAGATTTTGTGTAATTTTTCTAAAACATTAGGTTTTTAAATTGTTCTACCTTTTATTTGTGCTTTCAAAGTTCAAACACGTATTGAATTGTTATCAAGAAAGGTGGAGGGATTAGACCCAATGAAACCTTAGCAACCCTTTGTCACATTCAAAGAAGGTGCTAAATTCTATCAGCCAGCTTGCTGACAGATAACGCAAGTGAGATTACTTTCTGTAATCTTTAAGCTTTCTTATAACTTTTGATTTAACCTTGCCACAGTCTGTGGTTTAGGGTTTGGCTTTTATTAGTCCATTTTTTGTCATTACCGCGTTGGCGGGAATCTATTAAGAACCAGTATTCCTTTGAAAAGAAAAAGGGTACACAAAATCGAAAATCATGAGTACACAAAAATTAGCAACAAACGCATTACACGCTGGTCACGATCCATCACAAACAGGAGGAACGAGAGCAGTGCCTATCTATCAAACATCATCATATGTTTTTAATGATACAGATCATGCGGCAAACTTATTCTCTTTAGCAGAGTTAGGGTTTATTTACACGCGCTTGAACAACCCTACCAATCAAATATTACAAGATCGATTGGCCGCTGTTGAAGGTGGGGTTGGGGCGGTAGTATTCGCTTCAGGAACCGCAGCAATCTCTACAGGATTATTAACATTGCTAAAAGCTGGCGATCACGTTGTTGCTTCTAGCAGCTTGTACGGGGGTACTTTTAATTTATTGAATGTAACACTGCCAAGGTTGGGAATTACTACCACATTTGTAGATGCTTCAAAGTCCGAGAGTTTTGGGGAGGCGATACAGGAGAATACAAGAGCTTTTTTCGTAGAATCGTTGGGAAATCCGAAGTTAGATGTTTTAGACCTAAAAGCGATTTCTAAAGAAGCAAAAGCTGCGAAAGTTCCTTTTATTGTAGATAACACTGTAGCTACACCAGGTTTATTGAACCCTATAGAACACGGTGCGAACTTGGTCATTCATTCATTGACAAAATACATCGGCGGACAAGGAACTACATTAGGCGGCGCAATAATCGATGCAGGTACCTTTGATTGGACGAACGGAAAATTTCCAGAATTTACAGAACCATCTGCTGGTTACCATGGTTTAGTGTACAGCGAAGCTTTGGGAGCCGCAGCTTTTACATTCAAATTAATCTTGGAAGGATTGCGCGATTTTGGCGGAGCTTTAAGTCCGTTTAATGCTTTTCAAATTATTCAAGGCCTAGAGACATTACCTGTAAGAATCAAACAACATAGTGCCAATGCTTTGGAATTGGCAGCTTGGTTAGAAGATAGGGAAGAGGTAGCATGGGTAAATTACCCCGGTCTAAAAGGAAACAAATATTATGATTTGGCCAAAGAATATTTACCCGGAGGACAAAGCGGATTAGTTACATTCGGTGTGAAAGGCGGTTTTGAAGCGGCTAAAAAACTGACGGATGCAACAAAAGTATTTTCCTTGTTGGCCAATATAGGCGATACCAAATCATTGATAATTCACCCGGCAAGTACCACGCATCAACAATTAACTGCTGAACAACAAGAAGCTGCAGGTGTTGGTCAAGATTTAATACGACTTTCAGTTGGTTTAGAAGATGTAGATGACTTAAAAACAGATTTAGAAAATGCTTTTGCCGCGATTGATAAGTCGGTCTTGGCTTAAATTTCACAAAAGCCCCAAAGGTTTTCAAAACCTTTGGGGTTTAATACAAAAAGAATGCTTCAACACCTTAAAATAAAAAATTTCCAGACCCTGAATGGGGCGACGCAAAACATTGATCTTTCCTATCAATTATTTGGTAGGGAGTTAGGTGCGGCGCCAATAGTTTTGGTGAACCATGCATTAACGGGAAATTCCCACGTTTGTGGTAAAAATGGTTGGTGGTCTTCTCTCATCGGAAAAGGTAAATGTATCGACACCGAAAAATATACGGTACTCTCTTTCAATATTCCTGGCAATGGGTATGACAAATTCGTCATAAATAACTATAAAGATTTTGTGGCTGGTGATATAGCGCATATTTTTTTAGAGGGTTTGAAACAGTTAAGTATCAAACGATTGTTCGCCATCATCGGAGGATCTTTGGGTGGAGGAATTGCTTGGGAAATGGCCGCTTTGAGACCTAAATTGACAGAACATTTGATACCAGTAGCTTCCGACTGGAAGTCGACAGATTGGTTAATTGCGAACTGTCAAATTCAAGAACAATTTTTGGTAAATTCAAAACAACCAGTGCACGATGCGCGAATGCATGCAATGCTCTGCTATCGTACTCCGGAGTCGTTTAAAGAACGTTTTCACCGAAGTACCAATGACGAACTTCATGTGTTTAATGTAGAGAGTTGGTTGCTGCACCATGGCGAAAAATTACAGGAGCGGTTTCAATTATCAGCGTATAAGTTGATGAATCAATTGCTAAAAACAATCGATATCTCTAGAAACGGCAACCAAAGCTTTCTTGATTTGCAAAATAGCGATACGAATATTCATATTATAGGGGTTAATTCAGATTTGTTTTTTACTGCAAAAGAGAATAAAGAAACCTTTAAACAGTTGGCACAGGCCAATAGTAATGTAACCTATGGTGAAATACAATCGGTTCACGGACACGATGCGTTTTTAATAGAATTTGAACAGTTACAGAAAATACTACATCCGGTTTTTAATGAAAATAAAAAAACGGAAGGTATCAAAATATTGAAATTCGGTGGAAAATCGCTTAGTAACGGGGAAGGTATAGAACGCGTTCTTGATATCATTACTTCCAAAGCAAAGCAGAATGAAAATATTGCGATTATACTTTCCGCCAGACAAAAAGGCACTGATGAATTAGAAGCAATACTTGAAAAGGCAGCTAATGGGGAAGATTATAAAAATGAGTTCGGACTTTTTGAAAAATACCAACAACACACCTATGAAAATGTAGACCTTTCTAAAGAGTTTAGAAAACTTGCAACATTTTTTGAGGGTGTTTCATTAGTGGGAGACTATAGCCTTAAAATAAAGGATGAAATCTTAGCACACGGTGAGCTGTTATCGGCAAAACTCGTTACGAAGTTATTAATAGGTAAAGGGGTAAAAGCTGTTCTATTAGATTCTCGACAATTGATTAAGACAGATGATAACTTTGGCGATGCACAGGTAATCGAGTCGGTTTCGAAAGAGAATGTAGTTTCTAAAATTATGGAACTCGCAAATGACAGCGTTCCCATTGTTACGGGGTTTATTGGCTCGACTGAAAACGGGGAGACAACCACCTTAGGTAGAAATGGCAGTAACTATTCAGCAGCGTTATTAGCTAATTTTCTTGATGCTGAAGAACTTCAAAATTACACGCATGTAGATGGTATTTTTACTGCGAATCCCGATTTGGTTAGCGACGCCAAGCGTTTGTCCAATGTATCTTATGCCGAAGCGAACGAACTAGCCAATTTTGGAGCTACGATTTTACATGCTAAAACTATTATTCCGTTAATCGAAAAAAATATTCCGTTGCGAATATTGAATACCTATAACGGGGATAGTCAAGGCACTTTAATTAGTGCCAAATCTAGCAAAGAAGGTATTAAATCACTTTCGGTGATAGAAGATGTTTCACTGATAAATTTAGAGGGTCGGGGCTTGTTGGGCAAAGTAGGTATCGATGCACGTATTTTTAGAGCCTTAGAAGAGAATAACATAAATGTTAGTATTATTTCTCAAGGTTCTTCCGAACGAGGTATCGGCTTAATTGTGAATCAAAATAATGCTAAGAAAGCCAAAAAAGCTCTGGATAAAGAATTTTCAAGCGACTATAAGGCAAAAGATATTAATCTGATTACCGTTCTCGACGATGTATCCGTCGTATCTATAGTTGGTCAAGATTTAAGCACGTTTCATAAACCTTATAATGCCTTAATTAGAAATAATATAGTTCCGCTACTTTTCAATAATACTGTCTCTGGGAAGAACGTAAGTATAGTTGTCAAAAAAGAGGATTTGAAAAAGGCCGTAAACGTGATGCACGGGCAGATTTTTGGAATTAGTAAAAAAGTAAATCTTGCAATCTTCGGGCATGGTAATGTAGGGGGAACTTTGATAGATCAAATATTAAAATCGGCGCAAACGATAGCAAAGCGAAAGGGGATAGAGTTGAACGTATTCGCGGTTGCAAATTCAAAAAAGGTATTGCTGTCCAAAGATGGTATTTCAAAATCTTGGAAAAAAGATATTGTTAAGAGGGGTATTGGTTACGAGGTAGATGATATCTTTGATTTTGCCCATAAAAACCATCTGGAAAATTTAATAGTTGTCGATAATACCGCAAGCTCTGATTTTGTTGCGCGCTACTTTGATTTTGTTGAGCATGGCTTCGACCTCGTTTCATCAAATAAAATAGCCAATACTTTAGGTTTTGACTATTACCAATTGCTACGAGAGGAACTGGTGAAAAGCCAAAAACAATATTTGTACGAGACTAATGTCGGTGCTGGGCTACCTCTTATTGATACGATTAAATTGTTGCATCTTTCAGGAGAAAATATTACACAAATAAAGGGGGTTTTCTCTGGAAGTTTGAGTTATATTTTCAACACTTTTTCAGAAGTTGACGCACCATTTTCATCCATCCTAAAAGGTGCAATGCAAAAAGGTTTTACCGAACCCGATGCCCGTGAGGATCTATCAGGTAACGATGTGGGTAGAAAATTATTGATTCTTGCACGCGAACTTGAGCTAAGCAATGAGTTTTCAGATATAAAAATCCAGAACTTGATACCAACTGCTTTACAGAAGGGAGAGATTGATTTCTTTTTAAAAAATTTAGGTTTATTAGATGATAAGTTCAATGAAATAAAAAAGAACCAAAAGCCCGGATATGTGCTCAGGTATGTGGGTGATTTGCATGGCAATCTTCAAAAAGAAAAAGGATTGCTTGATGTAAAGCTAATCTCTGTGCTGAAAGAAAGTGCTTTAGGTCAGGTAAAAGGCTCCGATTCGATAATCGAGATTTATACGGAATCCTATGGTGAAAATCCCTTAGTTATTCAAGGCGCAGGGGCTGGCGCAGCAGTTACTGCAAGAGGCGTTTTTGGAGATATATTAAGGATTGCTGAAAAAGGGTAGGTTTAGGGACAAGAGACAAGAGACAAGAGACAAGAGACAAGAGACAAGAACAAGAGAAGTCTTTCTTCTTGATTCTTTAAGCGCAGCGGTCTTTTTTCTAATCTAAGAGGTGGACAAGTAGTTTGAGATTTAAAAAGTGTGAAAAAATTCTGATGAAAGCAAAGAGTGAAAACCAATTCGAAACAAACGCCATAAGAACGCAACTAGAACGTTCCCAAAACTTAGAACATTCCGTCCCCATGTACTTGACTTCTAGTTTTGTATTTGAAGATGCGGAAGATATGCGCGCTTCTTTTGCGGAGGAAAAAGAACGAAATATCTATTCGAGATATTCAAACCCGAATTCGTCTGAATTTGTAGATAAAGTTTGTCAGATGGAAGGCGCAGAAGCTGGGTTTGCTTTTGCTTCCGGAATGGCTGCGGTGTTTTCAACTTTTGCAGCATTATTGGATAGCGGTGACCACATACTTTCTGCAAGAAGTATTTTTGGTTCAACGCATTCCCTATTCAATAATTTCTTTCCGAAATGGAATATCTCACATACCTATTTTAAGATTGATGAATTAGATACCATTGAAGAACTAATTACTCCAAATACTAAAATAATTTACGCAGAGTCACCAACGAACCCTGGAGTTGATATTCTTGATTTAGAAGCTTTGGGTAAAATTGCAAAAAAGCATAATCTGATTTTGATTATCGACAACTGTTTTGCTTCCCCTTATTTGCAACAGCCCATAAAATATGGGGCTGACTTAGTGATTCATTCAGGCACCAAACTTATGGATGGTCAAGGACGGGTTTTGGCAGGAATAACAGTTGGCAATAAAGAACTCATAGAAAAGATATATCGATTTTCAAGGATTACAGGTCCTGCACTTTCGCCTTTTAATGCGTGGGTTATTTCAAAAAGTTTAGAGACTTTAGCAGTACGAGTTGACCGGCATTGTGAAAATGCGCTGAAATTGGCAGAGTTTCTTGAAGGACATGAGAAAGTGAATTGGGTGAAATATCCTTTTTTAAAATCGCATCCAAAATTTGAGATTGCCAAAAAACAAATGAAAGCTGGTGGCTGCGTAGTTGCTTTTGAGGTTAAAGGAGGTTTGGAAGCTGGACAGCAATTCTTCGATTCCATCAAATTATTATCCTTGTCTGCTAATTTGGGAGATTCAAGAAGTATTGTTACGCATCCTGCATCGACAACTCATTCTAAATTGTCACCCGAGGAAAGAGCGGAAACTGGTATTACCGATGGTATGGTTCGTGTTTCGGTCGGACTGGAACATATTACCGATATTATTTCGGATATTGAACAGGCTTTGAATTAAGTCTAGGTGATTCGACTCACCACGTCATATGCAGGTAACTAAGTTTAACTAATCAAAACCGATTTCCTTAATCCCCGCATGACTTATCTTAATGGCCTCTAAAGGCTTCATTCCATCAAAAGTCATGTCTTGCTCCACCATATAATAAAGCATACCTGACTTTTCTTTTTCTGCCAATATCTTTGCAAAATCAATTATGCCGTTTCCGACAGGAGCAAATTTACCTTCTTCATCCATGTCTTTTACATGCCATATTTTGAAACGTCCGGGGTACTTTTCAAAGTAGGCAACCGGGTCTGCACCTGCTTTGACGACCCAAAATAAATCCATTTGAAAATTCACCAATTCCGGATTGCAGTTTTCCAATAAATAATCGATTGGAACGATTCCATCTTCATCCTCTTTAAACTCAAAATCATGATTGTGATAGAGTAATTCTAGTCCGGCAGCTTTTGCTTTTTCTCCAAGGGTATTTAATATTTCAGCTAAATTTTTAGCACCACCTGTCATACTCATGGTGTTGGTGACATTGTCATAGTTGAACAATCCCATAGGTGGAATCGGTACCACAAAGTATGTGAATCCGGCAGCGTTTGCACTAGCCATTTCGACATCCGCATTATCTAAGGTCACGCTACTTTGATGTGTGCTTATCGGATTCAGATTCAGTCCTTTTAAATAGGCTTTAAAATCTTCAGGAGACATATCGTAATATTTTCCATCTGCATAACCTGCTGCTTCAATATTTTGATAACCAGTTTCAGCGACAGTTTTCAAGGTGGCTTTAGCATCTTTAGCCATAGCATTGCGCACCGTGTAAAGTGCTAAACCGCCAAGCTGTTCCGTATCACTTGTTGCCTCCGATGCCGTTTCATCACTTGTTTCAGAATGGTCGGTATTTTTGTTGGTTACATTTTTGCAGGCGATAAAATTCGAGATCATTAGTACCAGAATAGTTGATTTTAAGAGTGTGTTGTTCATGCTAAGTTGATGTTTGAGATTATTTCGGTTAAGGTAGAAAATATAATTACAAGCGCACTGAAAATCACAAATGACGAAATTATATGTAGTTAAAGTTTACTCCTATTTGAATCAATCCAAATTATAACTCATCTTTCATAATCAGTTTTAGGTTTTTCTTAGGAATGGCAACGACGTTGATGTCTTCCAAAGGATTGCCATCGTATATCAAAAGGTCTGCGTAAGCACCTTCTTCGATTACACCAATTTTTCCATCGGTGTAGGGGTTGATTTTCCCAGAAAGCGATAGCAAGCGTGCATTGCCAGAGGTGGCCTGTTTCAAAACTTCTAACGGAGTGTACCATTTGGTTCGTGAGGTAAATTCTTGCAAAGCGTATGATTCGTAGCCTAAATCTCCGTATGCATCAGAACCAAAACCGACATTTATATCATGTTTTTTTGCCAGTTTCAAAACGATATCCGTTCCTTCCAAAACAGCTTGTATTTATTTGTTCAAAGCCTCTGGTATTGTATCCTTTCCGGGTACCCAAAAACTTGCCGGAGTATCTGTACAAAAAGCCTGCGGTACCAGCCAAGCATCTTTTTCCTTTATTAATTTAATAGCTTCTTCGTTAAGTAGGTGTCCGTGATCTAAACATTTGACTTCTGCATATATAGATCGAATAGCTACTTTTGATTCGTAGATATGAACGGCTACGTAGGTATCCCAATCAGCTGCCGCTTGCAAAGCAGCTTCTAATTCTTCAGAAGTGAATTGTACAGAATGAATAGGGTCAAAGTCAGATGAAATTCCACCGGCTGCCATGACTTTGAGTTGTGTTGCCCCTTGTCTCAAGTTCTCTCGATGCTTTAAGAACGTCAGGTACACCATCAACAACAAATGTCCAACCTAAAGCATCACTAGGATGCATTGGGCCGCCTGACATTGTGTACTTGGTTCATTGGCATTTCGGAAATCTCCATGGCCTGAAGTCTGGCTAATATATGAGCCCGAAGGATACATTCTAGGACCGGGCACAAGGCCTTCATCTATTGCTCTTTTCACACCAAAAACAGGACCACCCAAATCACGAACGGTGGTAAAACCCACATTAAAAAATTCTCTGCCGCTATTGTCGTTCGAATTGAGGTATACATCCAGTGCACGTCATTTCTCACTTCCTTATTACCGAGGGTAGAAGACAAATGGACGTGCGCATCTGAAAGTCCAGGTATGAGCGTTTTACCGCCGCTATCTATGATTGTAGCACCATTAGGCACTGTAATGGTTGCAGCTACCTGTTTAATCAGGTTATTTTCAATCAGAACACTAACACCATTATTAAGTTTGTCACCTGTGCCATCCCAAACATTTACGTTTTTAATCAACGTGGTATTTTGGGCGCTTAGACCGAAACCAAAAAAGACAAAAAACAGGATAAAATAGAATCTTCTCATAAAAGGGATAGTTGGTTGCTAATAAATTCTAAATATACAATCTTCAAAATAACCTTTGAGATATAAAATTTTAAGTCCTACCTCTTATGTCTTAAAGCGTAGCGGGCATACATCTATTTATTTAGTAATTCAATTTTTGCTTTTTCATCGCTCTGCGATAATTCATAGCGACTGCGTCGAATTTTAAATGAAGTTCTTCGGTAAAATCAAAAGGCACTTGTTCTGGTCGTTGTGATTCTACGATACGTTTATCTTGGTCAAAAATAATCTGTTCAAATTCTTGTAAAACGGTATCAGGTTTCTCATGGTCATAGTTGCGACCGATGATACAAAAACCTCTACATTTATTATGCGAAATAGGTTGTGAAGTGAAAAAGTACACCATGCCTTTTTCCCGCCCCACCCCAATCGTAAAACTATGGTATACGGTAGGTGCAGTTCGTAAATGCTCCGACGTTCGGGTTTGACAACATCATCATTTGCAAAAATCGGAAAGTCGTCACTATTGGTGGCTTCTGGGCGCATAACAGAATAGTGCAAAACAGAATCTTTCACCATAACCTTGCATTCAGGTACTTTAGGTCTTTCTGGGTCGCCCAGAAGACCCGGATGTACCCATGGAAAATGCCCGAAATCGGTAAAATTTTCGACCTGTCTAGAGCTATCGCTGTTCCAGTTAAAGGGGCCTGTGTTGACTAGTTTCCAATCCTTCTTTTCGTATTCAGGAATATAGGGAAGGTCATAAACAGGTGAATTAAAAGCCACCCATACTAAGCCAAATTTTTCTTTACAATGGTAGGTTGGCGTTTTTGCCTTTGCAGGAATTTCGGCATCTGGTGCTTGGGGAATCGTTACACAGTCTCCTTTTTTATCGAATTGCCAAGCGTGATAAGGGCAAACCAAACAATCATCTTCTATCGTACCTAAAGACAATGCAGTTCCGCGGTGGATACAAACATCACGCATAGCATGTATGCCGCCATCGGTAGTTCGCCAAATTACTAGGGGTTCATCCAACAGAAAAGTGCCAAATGGCTCATCTGCTTTTATTTCATAACTATACCCAACAGGATGCCAACAGGCAAATAGTTTTTCGGGGAGTACTGCATGGTTAAAATTCATTTACTGCTATTTATTGGCTAAAGTGCCTTTAAATATAAAACTGTTCATGGAACATACAAACTAAGTTAGTCTGTGTTTGAAGACAAATGCAATAGCACATAGGCTAAGCAATATGACTTGCTCTCTTTGTTGTGGAAAATAACCCAATTATTACCAATCTATTGCTCATCATCAAAGAAGTTAGATGCGTAAAATTCACGCTCTTTTTTTGAAATTACGAACTCGACCCTGCGATTCTTTTTTCGACCTTCTTCTGTCGAATTTGCCGCCACTGGGAGCATATCACCAAACCCTTTCCATGAATTTCTTGAGGTTGTTAAATCATTATCTAACAAAAATCGTCCTACTTCTTTTGCCCGCCTTTGGGATAATTCTTTGTTGTATTTAGAGAAACCAACGTTATCGGAATGACCGTAAATGGAAATGTTCAATTTAGGATTATCCTTCAGGTGATCTACGATTTTTTGAAGTTCTATTTTACCGTCGTCAATGATGCGGTGCCCATCTACCTCAAAAAACAGATTCTCAAGAACATAGGTTTCTTCTAATTGAAAACTATTTTCGACATCCTCTACAACCATATCTATATAATAGTAAGAAGCTTTCTTTAAGTTACTAGCTACCTTAGAAACTTTAGTTCTCTTATTGGATAAGAAGTTCCCAATAACGAAATGTTGTTCATCGCCTTGCGCGATATATTCACCAGTAACTTTCATCCAACCATTTTTTTCTTTAAAGTATTTCGGGTTCTTGAGTTCGACGATTTTTAGTCCTCTTTCAGAAATTGAAGGAGAAGAAATATTTCTTTTTGTATCCATGGTTAGCGCCGAACGACTAAAAAGGATTCTTAATTCATTTATTGCAAATTGAGATTTCTCGGCAAGGCTAATATGAAAAGAGAATTTGTACGTTTTGCCTATTTGTAATTTTTTAGATAATGTTCCTGCAACGTATTCACGATATCCGTTGGGGCTGTAAGCGTAAAAACCGGCGTAAGCATCTCCATCAATCGATTCTTGTTGGCCAATGAAATTTGACCCTGTGGTCATCTTTCCTCCACATTTATTAAAATAGTCGGTGCTGCCGTTAGTTGGTTTGTGCCAAGAGTTTACATCTTCTTGAAAAGTACAGTATTCTTGTGGGCAAGCGTTGAAATCCTCAAAACTTGGATTGATAACTAAATTCTGTCCTGAAACGCTTTCCAATCCTATTAACAGGATTGTAGTTACGAAAACCAAGTGCTTAAAACGATTTAAAGTAGTAGGTGACTCCATATCTAAATTTTTTAATCAAGTAAAAAAAAGATTATAACTTATAACACTTACGAAAAACTACTTTGAAGGGTTCGGTTTTTCCGATGAACGGTAAGATAAAAAACAAACTAAAAACTAAGAATTTGATTATCAAGCATTTAAATTTTTGAGATAGTTACTCAAAATCTTAGTAATTCGTATAACAGTCGGAGTTTTGAGTACCTAATTTGTGGAGTTAATTCATTATAAACGTGATAATACGCCCTGCTAAATTTCCCTATCTTAGCGTTATGCTTTCTAAAAAAACAAAATATGGATTAAAGGCCTTAGTATTTTTGGCGTCACAGAAAGATAAGAGCCCCATACCAATTGCCGAGATAGCTAAACAAGAGAACATCTCCCAAAAGTTTTTAGAAAGTATTTTACTCTCCCTAAGAAAGACCGGTATTTTGGGTTCTAAAAAAGGAAAGGGTGGTGGATACTATCTTTTAAAGAAGCCCAATGAAGTTCTGATGACCGATGTAATGCGGATTTTAGAGGGCCCAATTTCTATGGTGCCATGCGTTAGTTTAAATTTCTATGAAAAGTGTGATGATTGTCCGAGTGAAGATGAATGTTCCGTACATAAACTTATGCTAATGGTCAGAGATAGCACCTTAGATGTTTACCGAAATAATACGCTCGCAGACCTTATTTAACTATCTCCTTATATTTATATCCTTCGTTGAATTATTCCTAAAATAACCTTAGTAATAGTAATAATCTATCAAATCTATAGGATAAAAGTAATAATAGTGTGATTTATGCGTCTATACTAAGAATAAAGTTTTATTTTTGATTATCCTATTAAATCTATGGGATAATATATTTAAGTATTTAAAAATGATTTTAGACCAGGTATTACAAGGGAAAGATGCAACTAAAAAGCAATTTTCGGAGGATAAGAATTCTGAAAAACCGATTCGCAGTATTGCCAAGGCGATTAGTTGGAGGGTAATCGGAACGTTAGATACTCTTTTGATTTCATACCTCTTAACGGGAGAGGTTGCGATTGCGGCTTCAATAGCATCTATAGATTTCGTGACTAAGATGTTTCTTTACTTTTTTCACGAAAGATTGTGGAACAAAATAAGCTGGGGTAAATAAAAACAGTACGATAGACGATATAAATATGGCTTTTACACAAGAACAAATAGATAAACTTAATCTTCAATTAAAAGGAATTTCTCCGGGAGAAATTATTTCTTGGGCTATGAAGCATTGCAAAAAACCTGTGGTTACCACTAATTTTAGACCATATGAGGTTGCTATATTGAATGCGGTCGTTGAGGTAAAGAGCGATATGCCTGTAGTTTGGTGCGATACGGGTTACAATACCTTGTGTACCTATAAACATGCTGAAAACGTAATCAAAAAATTAGATTTGAATATTGATTTATACGTTCCAAAACAAACAAAATCGCATAGAGATGCAGTGATGGGTATTCCGGAAATTGATAATGAAAACCATACGGTTTTTACTGAACAGGTAAAGCTAGAGCCCTTCAAAAGAGCAATGGCCGCCCATACACCCGACGTCTGGTTTACAAATCTTAGAAGAGGGCAAACGGCTCATAGAAATTCGTTAGATATTTTAAGTTTAAGTAAGGATGGCGTATTAAAGGTGAGTCCGTTTTTCTATTGGAGCGATACGCAATTGGATGCGTATCTAAAAGAAAGAAACCTCCCCAATGAGCATAACTATTTTGACCCAACCAAAGTGTTGGAAAATCGTGAATGCGGCCTTCATACATAAAAAAAGACAATAGACCGCTACGCTGTTAGAACCAAGAGCGAAGATTTGGTGTTCAGATTTTCAGGGCAACCTAAAAAGACTCTTGGCTCTAGTTTCTTGGTTCTGTTATCAGGATAAAGGTTCTAGAATCAAAAAAGTTGAAGACATTGATAAAGAATTATCACATTATGAATAATAGCACAGCACACATAAACGCACTTGAAAATGAGGCCATCTATATCTTTCGAGAAGTAGCGGCGCAATTTGAAAAACCGGTTCTCCTTTTTTCAGGAGGCAAGGATAGTATTACTTTAGTCCGTTTGGCTCAAAAGGCTTTTTGGCCCGCTAAGATTCCTTTTCCTTTAATGCATATTGATACGGGTCATAATTTCCCGGAAACAATTGAATTCAGAGATAAGCTTGTAAGAGAATTAGGTTTGGAACTTATCGTTCGTAACGTTCAAGATTCAATAGACCAAGGGAAGGTTAAAGAAGAATCAGGTAAATATTCAAGTCGTAATTCCCTTCAAACCACAACGCTTTTAGATGCTATTGAAGAATTTAAATTCGATGCTTGTATCGGCGGAGCAAGAAGAGATGAGGAAAAGGCTAGAGCGAAGGAACGTATTTTCTCTGTGCGTGATGATTTTGGTCAATGGGACGAGAGAAATCAGCGGCCTGAATTATTCGATATGCTAAACGGGCAAATCGAATTAGGACAGAATGTTCGTGTTTTCCCGATATCAAACTGGACAGAATTAGATGTATGGTCGTATATCAAAAGAGAAGAAATAGAAATTCCATCGATATATTTTGCCCACAAACGCAAGGTGTTTTTAAGAGATGGATTGATTTGGTCGCATTCCGAGTATGTATTTCAAGAAGATGACGAAGAAGTATTGGAACGTATGGTTAGATTTAGAACCGTTGGTGATATGAGCTGTACCGCGGCGGTATTCTCAGAAGCAGCCGATATTGAATCCGTAGTACAAGAAATCAGAGATTCCTCTATTTCGGAACGAGGAGCCCGAATCGATGACAAACGCTCGGAGGCCGCTATGGAAAAAAGAAAACAACAGGGATATTTCTAGAAAACAGTTGGCAGCGGCAGTAGACAGTTTTATTGTCTGAGTTAATAGTAGAAATTGAATCTTAAGATAATTTAGTAAATAATTTTAAAATAAGACCCTATCTAGCTCCCTCTGTTTGGGGGAGGGCGTGGGGAGAGATATGGAAGTACTAAAAATAGCAACAGCAGGTAGCGTCGATGACGGCAAAAGTACCTTAATAGGTCGTTTGCTTTATGATACAAAGTCATTGACCACCGATAAATTGGAGGCAATTGAGAAGACCAGTAAAAAGAATGGGTATGATTACCTAGATTTTTCCTTAGCAACAGACGGATTGGTAGCTGAACGCGAACAGGGTATTACCATTGACGTGGCACATATCTACTTTTCGACGGCGACTAAAAGTTACATAATCGCGGATACTCCCGGTCATGTGGAGTACACTAGAAACATGGTTACTGGAGCATCTACTTCGCAAGCTGCAATTATTTTAATAGATGCGAGAAAGGGTGTTATCGAACAGACCAATCGTCATTTCTTCATTAATAATTTATTGCGAATCAAAGAGGTTGTAGTAGCGATAAATAAAATGGATTTGGTTGATTTTTCAGAAGAGCGTTATAATGAGATAAAGACAGATTTTGAGAAGTTGATGCAGAAGCGTGACTATCAGGACCAAAAAATTACTTTTATTCCCGTTAGTGCTTTAAAAGGTGATAATGTGGTTAACAAATCTGAAAATACTCCCTGGTATGCGGGTGAAACTTTATTAGAGCATTTAGAAGGTTTAGATCTGGCTGCTGTGTCAAATGTCGGTACGCCCAGATTTCCCGTACAATATGTTATCAGACCAAAAACCGAAGATTTTCATGATTTTAGGGGATTTGCTGGGAAAGTATATGGTGGTGAGTTAAGCGTGGGCGATGAGGTGGTTGCGTTTCCGTCGCAAACAAGGTCAAAAATCAAGGAAATATACTTTTACGATAAACAATATCAAACTGCGGCTAGAAGATCATCTGTAACGATAACCTTAGAAGACGAGATAAATCTAAGTAGGGGAGATATGTTGGTTAAGGCAAATGATTTACCAACTATAGAAAAACAATTTACAGCAACTATTTCTTGGATGGATTCGGAAAACCTAACGGCCGGTAAAAAATATGTGGTACAACACGGAGTCAATAAAGCATTGGCCAAAGTGGACACAATTCATCATAAAATCAATCCGGATTATTCAGGTATTGATACTGAAGTTCAAGGCCTTGGTATGAATGACATTGCTCAAGTAACCTTTAAATTGAACAAACCGATTTTTTATGATAAGTTTAAAGAACATCGTACAAATGGCTCATTTATAGTAATCGATACCCAAACCAATAGCACCGTAGGAGCCGGGTTTATAAGCTAAGGTTTATTCTTAGTATTCTTCCTTTGAAGGGGCTAGGGGGATGTTTTTGCTGGCAGTGAATCAAATAATAATTCCTATTGAATCCATAGGAAAAATATAATACTCTATCGTCTAGAGTCTACATACTAATACAATGCAAAGTTTTAGAACAGAAATAGAAAATCAAGTAGTCGAAAAAGACATCCTCGAACTGGAAAATAAGATTCACCAGTTTAAAGAGGGAAAGTTAGATGAAGAAAAATTCCGAAGCTTACGGCTAGCTCGTGGGGTGTATGGTCAGCGGCAACAAGGCGTGCAAATGATTCGTATTAAACTACCTTATGGTAAGGTTTCATCGAAACAGTTACACCGTATTTGTGACGTTTCCGATGAGTATTCTACGGGGCGCTTGCATATTACTACGCGCCAAGACCTTCAGATTCATTATGTTGATTTAGACAGAACACCAGAGTTGTGGGCTGAGCTTGAAAAAGACGAGGTTACCCTTCGTGAAGCTTGCGGAAATACCGTTCGAAACGTTACTGCAAGTGAAACCGCAGGTATTGATGTAGATGAACCTTTTGATGTTTCTCCGTATGCCGAGGCTTTATTCAAATATTTTTTGCGAAACCCGATTAGTCAAGAAATGGGAAGGAAGTTTAAAGTTTCTTTCTCTGCAAGTGATGCCGATACCGGACTCTCTTACATGCACGATCTAGGTTTTATTGCGAAAATCAAAGATGGGGTCAAAGGGTTTAAAGTTATGTTGGGTGGCGGATTAGGTTCACAGCCGCGACACGCCGATGTTTTATTTGAATTTTTGGCTTCCGACAAAATTATTCCTTTGATGGATGGTGTGATACGTGTTTTTGATAGATACGGAGAGCGTAAGAGTAGGGCCAAAGCAAGAATGAAGTTCTTGTTGAAAGATATTGGCTTAGACGGATTTAAAACTATTTTAGCGGAAGAACAAAAGGCAGTACCGATTAAACTATTTCCTATAGATGCCTTGGCATATCCAAAAATAAAAGTCTCTGATAAGAGCGCGCCTATAGTAACAATTGAGAATAAAAACGCCTTTGAAAAATGGAAGTCCACCAACTTAGTTGCGCAAAAGCAAGTTGGTTTCGTCGCCATTGGAATTAAAGTTTTACTGGGTGATTTTTATACCGATAAAGCAAGATTGTTAGCTGATTTAGTTCAAAACTATGCCGCTGGAGAAATTCGTTTATCTCTCAGGCAAAATATTTTGATTCCATATGTTCGTGAAGAATCGATTCCTTTTTTCTATACCGAACTCGAAAAACTAGGCTTTGTCGAAGCAGGGTACAATACAGCATTAGATATTACTGCCTGTCCAGGAACAGACACTTGCAATTTAGGTATTTCGAGTAGTACAGGAATCGCAGAAGAACTAGAACGTCTTATTAAAGAAGAATACTCGCAATACATCAGTAATTCAGATGTGGTCATTAAAATTAGTGGTTGCATGAACGCATGTGGTCAGCACAACATGGCCAATATCGGATTTCAAGGCATGAGTATTCGAACTAAAGACAAATTGGTCGCGCCCGCGCTTCAAGTATTGTTAGGTGGAGGCAATATAGGAAATGGGGAAGGTCGTTTTGCCGATAAAGTTGTGAAAGTCCCTAGTAAAAGAGGTCCGGAAGCCTTGCGTTTAATTTTAGATGATTACGACGCCAACGGAAAAGGTAAATCTTACGCCGATTACTATGCCGAAAAAGGAGAACACTATTTCTATGATTTTCTAAAACCACTAACTGATATTACCAATTTAACTCAAGAAGATTTTATCGATTGGGGAACAGAAACACGCTATGAGAAAGCGATAGGAATAGGCGAATGTGCCGGTGTAGTTATTGACTTGATTGCGACCTTACTCTTAGAAAGTCAAGAAAAAATACATAATGCTCAAGAGGCATTTGAATCAGGTAAATGGTCTGCTAGCATATATTATTCCTATTCTTCAATGGTCAACACGGCAAAGGCTTTATTAACTGCTGAAAATACAAAGACCAATACGCACAATAGTATTATAAAAGATTTTGACGAAAAATTTATCGTGTCAGGAAGAATTCAGTTGGAAAAAGGATTCGAAGAATTGGTCTTACAATTAAACAAAAATGCACCATCTGAAGATTTCGCCAAAGGATATTTAAATGATGCAAAAGGCTTCCATAAATCCGTAGAACAATTTAGAGCTCAAGAATTACAAGAAATTTAGGATGGGAGACATAACAAAACATGCAAGAAAAAGTTCTCTACCCGAAGTGGAGTTAAAGGGTGATTTTCCCGCCCAAGTAAAAGTTCCCCCTTTGGGGGCTAGGGGGCTGCGCAGGCTCTTAACAGTAGTAGGCGCAGGTCCTGGAGATATAGAACTTATTACCCTGAAAGCCATCAAAGCTTTACAGAATGCAGATGTGGTTTTATATGATGCATTGGTAGATACCGAACTATTGAAGTATGCACACCAAGCAGAACACATTTTTGTAGGCAAACGAAGAGGATGTTATTCCTATCAGCAGGAGCAAATAAATGAGTTAATCGTGAGTCGGGCAAAAAGTCACGGACACGTAGTTCGCTTAAAAGGTGGTGACCCTTTTGTTTTTGGCAGAGGTTCTGAAGAAATGGAGTATGCCGCCGCACAAGGCATAGGAGTAGCCATGGTACCGGGAATTTCATCTTGTCTATCGGTGCCGGCAGCCCAAAACATACCCATAACAAAAAGAGGCTCTGCAGAGAGTTTCTGGGTGATTACAGGAACGACCAAGGAACATAAATTATCAACGGATGTACGGTTGGCTGCCAAGTCAAATGCAACGGTTGTTATTTTAATGGGAATGTCAAAACTATCGCAGATAGTGGAAATTTTCAAGAAAGAAGGAAAATTGGAAATCCCGATAGCCGTTATTCAAAATGGAACGCGCGAAAATGAGAAAGTGGGAGTAGGTACAATTTCATCCATAGAAAAGGAAGTAGAAAAGCAAGAATTGGCTAACCCTGCGATTATAATAATTGGGGAAGTAGTGAGGCATCGTCAACAAATATTAGCGATTCAAGAAAAGTATAGCGAACCTGAAAAAGTGTTAAAATATAAATATTGAAATTTGTTTTAACTCCTCCTTTTAGAAAGAGGGAGGTGGTTTTTGGCTTCGCCAAAAAGCGGAGGGTTTGAAAGCCCAAGCAAAAATTAAGGTCGCAAACCAAAAATAAAAATCAAAACCAGAATTCAACAGATTCCCGCTTTCGCGGGAATGCCATTAAAGTAGCTATTTATGATACAAACAGATATACTAATTATAGGTGCAGGCCCAACGGGACTCTTTACAGTTTTCGAAGCAGGGTTGTTAAAATTAAAATGCCATTTGATAGATGCCTTACCACAACCAGGTGGTCAATGTTCAGAAATTTACCCTAAAAAACCCATTTATGATATTCCTGCATTTACTGAAATATTGGCTGGGGATTTAGTGGATAATCTTATGGATCAAATAAAACCCTTCGAACCAGGATTTACGCTTGGTGAAAGAGCAGAGATCTTAGATAAACAAGAAGATGGTTCTTATATCGTAACTACCAATAAAGGAACAAAACATCAAGCTCCAGTTGTTGTAATAGCCGGTGGATTGGGTTCGTTTGAGCCCAGAAAACCACCTATCGAAAATATTCAAGATTTTGAGGATAAGGGCGTTGCCTATATTATTAAAGACCCGGAGGTTTATCGCGATAAAAAGGTGGTTATTGCTGGTGGTGGAGATTCGGCTTTGGATTGGGCAATTTTCTTAGCGGATGTGGCTTCTGAAGTTTCCTTAGTGCATAGAAGAAATGAGTTTCGGGGTGCATTAGATTCTGTTGAAAAAGCGTCAGAATTGGCAAAGTCAGGTAAAATCAAATTGTTTACCAAAGCTGAGGTAAAGAAATTATACGGTGATGAGAAATTGGAAGCTGTTGTCATTAAACACAATGATGCTGAAAAAGGCGAAACCTATTTAGAAGTAGATAATTTTATTCCCTTATTCGGACTCTCCCCTAAATTAGGCCCGATTGGTGATTGGGGATTAGAAATTTACAAAAACGCCATAAAAGTAAATAATGCCAAGGATTACCAGACCAATATTCCCGGAGTGTTTGCTATCGGAGATGTGAATACCTACGAAGGCAAATTAAAGCTTATTCTCTCTGGTTTTCACGAAGCGGCGGTCATGTGTCAATATGCATATCAATTGATAAATCCAGGTAAGCGTTATGTGATGAAGTACACTACTGTAGGGGGAGTGGAAGGTTTTGATGGCACTAAAAAAGAAGCTAAAAAAGAAGTGGTTCAAAGTATCGCGTAAGATTTTGCTATGATTATGAATTAGCTTAAACCTCCAAGCTCACTCTGGCACGGGGGTTTTTTTACGCTTGAGGGTTTGAAAGCCTTATTATAGATGCAAAACCTAAGCTTAAACTGTAGCGCAAATCTGTCCTGCGGATTTTGGCTTTTAAATTTCACCCGTTGCTACCAGCGACTCCTCCTCCAATTCTCTCGCTCTTGTATAGTAAGAAATGTCCAAGCTACAATTCGAGTCGATTTATTGCCTGTGCCCATAGAAATTGTCTTAATATGCTCGGCTTCAATTTTTTGCAATAAACTATAAATACCTTTCAGGCTAGATTGTTTGGATACCAAGGTTGAATAGCAATAACAGTTTTTAGCAAGTTTTCTGCTTTCCCAAATCATATTTTTAATGAACTTCTGTTCGCCGCCTTTGTAAATGAGTTCATGTGAAATTCCCGCGAAGTTGAGTTTGGGAGTTTTTACTTTTTTACCCGATAGATTCTTGATTTTTCGTCGACTTCCCTTTTGTGCATCTTCTAAAGACGCATGAAAAGGCGGATTACAGATGACCACATCAATTTGTTCTTTTTCGCCTAGGATTCCTTTAAAAATATCTCTTGCATTTTTTTGCAACCTACATTCTATTTTATCTTTAAGCGAAGCATTCGAGTCAATGATGTGCTGCGCTGCGGCCAGTGACTTGGTGTCAATGTCAGAACCGATAAATTTCCACCCATATTCGATAACGCCAATAATCGGATAAATACAACTCGCTCCGATGCCTACATCAAGACAAGTGACTTTACCCCCAGTCGGAATCTCTTCAGCATTATTTTCACCTAATAAATCGGCAATATGATGAATGTAATCTGCCCTGCCCGGTATTGGGGGACATAAATTTTCATCGGGAAACTCCCAAGTTTTTATACCATAGTAATAATCGAGTAGGGCCTTGTTTAAAAATTTTACAGCAGCAGGGTCTGAGAAATCGACCGAATCTTCACCAACTTTATTTGGTTTCACATATTTTTTTAATCTTGGCTTAGCGATTAGTAAAGCGGGCAGATCATAGCGTTCTCGATTTCTGTTTCGAGCGTGTAATCTTACTTTGATCTGCTTGTTTTTTTCTGAAGACATGATTCGCTGGTGGCTTTGTTGAGGTGCATAATTTATTTAGGGGCTTGTATACTTATCTGGGTAGTTGTTTTTGAACTGCAACGTTAAACTTGTGTTTTCTGTTAAGGCTTTAAAAGTATAAAAATCAGAAACTATTTACAGTTGGTTTACAACATGTGATTAATCTATATGGGCTTCCTATTTGCAAAGATAAGAGCTTGGTCTTAGCATCATCTGGGTACCATTAAAAAATAAGTTCTGCTAACAGGTCAACACAAGAACATGATTGGATTTCCCCCAAAACTATCCTAAAAACTAAAACCCCATGAAAAATCAACGACACTAACCACCGCAAAACACCAGAAAAATCAACTACAAACCTTTGCCAAATTTATTTCTGCTACCTACACAGTACTACAAGTGTAGTTCACCCAAGAACTCGTAAAAACAACCGACTTTCTTTGCTTTTACGACACCTGTAACGTTACTTTGCGGTGAATTAGGTGTTCGCCAGTTCGTGAGTTCTTAAAAAAACCTGTAATCGTTATCAAGAAAGGCGGAGGGATTAGACCCTATGAAACCTTAGCAACCCTTTATATTGATCTCTATCAGTATCTAAGTAGGTGCTAAATTCTACCTGTTCCGAATATAATTCAGAACCTTTTTGTTTATAGCAAAAAGGTGTAAGGCAGATAACCGAAAAGACATTCGTCTTAACTTCCTACCCAACCTTGATAATTGATACGCTAGAAATTTGATTTCCCTCTAGGAAAGCGAATGAACTATAAATTGAAGATTGAATATGAGTGATATCAAAGCGGAGTTAAAAAAACGAATTTTGGTCTTAGATGGTGCCATGGGTACGATGCTACAACGCTATAAGTTTCAAGAAGAAGATTTTCGTGGTGAGCGCTTTAAAGATTGGGAACACCCCTTACAAGGTAATAATGACCTCTTGTCATTAACGCAACCCGAAGCTATTGCCACGGTGCATGCCAAGTATTTTGAAGCGGGTGCCGATATTGTTGAGACCAATACTTTTTCAGGAACTACAATCGCAATGGCTGATTATTTTATGGAGGATTTGGTGTACGAACTCAATTACGAATCTGCTAAAATCGCCAAAAAGGTAGCAACTGAATTTACTGAAAGAGAACCACACAAACCCAGATTTGTTGCCGGTAGTATTGGACCTACCAATAAGACAGCGAGTATGTCGCCAGATGTTAACGATCCTGGTTTTCGTGCTGTATCTTTTGATGAATTGCGCATTGCATACAAACAACAGGCCGAGGCCTTAATTGATGGAGGCTCTGATATTCTCTTGGTAGAGACCATTTTCGATACCTTAAACGCAAAAGCTGCCTTGTTCGCGATTGAAGAGGTAAAAGAAAAACGTGGTATCGATATTCCGATTATGGTTAGCGGTACCATTACCGACGCCTCTGGTCGAACCTTGTCCGGTCAAACTGCTGAAGCATTTTTGATATCTATCTCCCATATTCCAATTTTGACGGTTGGGTTCAATTGTGCTTTGGGCGCAAGTCAATTGGTTCCTCATTTAGAGGTGCTTGCAAATAAGACCGAGTATGGTGTGTCGGCACATCCAAATGCGGGATTACCCAATGCCTTTGGTGAATACGATGAATCACCAGAACAGATGGCCGCCCAGATAAAGGAGTATGTAGAGAAAGGCTTGGTAAATATTGTTGGTGGTTGCTGCGGTACTACTCCGTCGCATATCAATGCAATTGCCGAACTGGTTAAAGGCTATCAACCTAGAATGGTTTTAGAAACAAAATAATATGACCGAAAGCAAACCAAAATATTTAAAACTTAGTGGATTAGAGCCGCTGGTGGTAACCCCGGAAACTAATTTTGTTAATGTTGGGGAACGCACTAATGTTGCAGGGTCAAAAAAATTTCTTCGCTTAATTAAGGAGGAGAAATTTGAGGAAGCACTAGACGTTGCCCGTGACCAAGTGGAAGGTGGCGCCCAAATCATTGATATTAATATGGATGATGGTTTGATCGATGGTAAAGAGGCGATGGTCAAATTTTTAAATCTTGTCATTGCCGAACCAGATATCTCTAGGGTTCCTATCATGATCGATAGCTCAAAATGGGACATTATCGAAGCAGGTCTGCAAGTGGTGCAGGGCAAGTGTGTGGTGAATTCCATTAGTCTAAAAGAAGGTGAGGAAGAATTTGTACACCATGCCAAATTGGTCAAACGCTATGGGGCGGCGGTCATCGTAATGGCATTTGATGAAGTAGGGCAGGCCGATAATTACGATAGACGAATTGAAATCGCAAAACGCTCGTATGAGGTTTTGGTGAATGAAGTGGGTTTTCCGCCCGAGGATATCATTTTCGATTTGAATATATTTCCCGTTGCCACGGGAATGGATGAGCATAAACTGAATGCGCTTGATTTTATTCGAGCAACCAAATGGGTGCGTGAAAACCTGTCGCATTGCAGTGTGAGCGGTGGGGTTAGTAATGTGTCGTTTTCGTTTAGGGGCAACAATCCCGTACGTGAGGCTATGCACTCCGTCTTTTTATATCACGCCATAAAAGCGGGTATGAATATGGGTATCGTAAACCCAACGATGTTGGAAGTTTATGATGATATTCCCAAAGATTTATTGGAGCACGTTGAAGACGTAATGCTCAACAGAAGGGACGATGCCACGGAACGACTATTAGATTTTGCTGAATCTGTGGTTGGCACAGCTAAAGAGAGTAAGAAAGATTTATCTTGGAGAGAAGAACCGCTGCAAAATAGAATTACACGAGCCCTGGTCAAAGGTATTGATCAATATATCGTAGAAGATGTAGAGGAAGCCAGACAAGCCGCAAGCAAACCTATTGAAGTTATCGAAATCAGTTTGATGACGGGAATGAATGTCGTGGGCGACCTATTCGGAAGCGGAAAAATGTTCTTGCCACAGGTGGTGAAGTCTGCACGAGTGATGAAAAAAGCGGTTGCTTATTTACTCCCTTATATTGAAGAAGAAAAATTATTGAATCCTCAAGAAGGCGATTCCGATGGTGCAGGAAAAATACTGATGGCCACCGTAAAAGGCGATGTACATGATATCGGGAAGAATATTGTAAGCGTGGTGCTAGCTTGTAACAATTACGAAATTGTGGATTTAGGTGTTATGGTGCCTCCCGAAAAAATTATCGCGGCCGCTATTGAGCACAATGTAGATGTCATCGGATTAAGTGGATTAATTACCCCTTCGTTGGACGAGATGGTACATTTAGCGAAAGAAATGCAACGCAAGAATTTCACAGTGCCCTTGTTGATTGGTGGTGCAACTACAAGCAAAGCCCATACCGCGGTGAAAATCGACCCGCAATACAGTCAGGCCGTGGTGCATGTAAACGATGCTTCAAGAGCCGTGACCGTGGTTGGTGATCTCTTACAGAAAGAAACTTCAGATGCCTACAAAAAGGGCATCAAGGAAGATTATGATGTGTTCCGTGATAAATTTTTGAAACGGGCCGTTACAAAAGAGTACAAAACCATTGCTGCAGCGCGGAAAAATAAGTTTCAGATTGACTGGAATATCGCTGAAATCGTAAAACCAAACGAACTCGGTATTCAGATTATCGAGGATATGGATTTGGAGAGATTGGTGCCCTTTATCGATTGGACGCCATTTTTCAGAAGTTGGGAATTACATGGCAAATACCCCGATATCTTAACGGATGATGTTGTAGGTGCGCAAGCCACCGATTTGTTCGCTGATGCGCAAAAGATGCTGAAAGAAATTTTAGCTGAAAAGAAACTAAAGGCCAAAGCAATTTTCGGACTGTTTGAAGCAAATAGCATCAATGATGACGACATAGAAGTAGCCCCCCGACCCCCAAAGGGGGAGCAATATTGGGAGACGGCAAATCCCATCTTGTACGGATTGCTCAAAGAGCATTCAAAAAGAATGCGGAATGAACCTACGCCAGCGGAGGCGATGCTATGGAATGCACTTAGCGGAAAGAATTTAGATGGATTTAAATTTCGAAGACAGCATATAATAGGTGAGTTTATCACGGACTTTATATGTTTGAAAAAAAATTTAATTGTAGAAGTCGACGGAGGTATTCATCAGCTACCTGAAAACAAAAAATCGGATGATGAAAGGATTAGTTGGCTCGAGGGTCTAGGGTATCGAGTTATTCGTTTTACGAATAATGAAGTATTGACTAGCTTTGAAGATGTTTTAGAAAAAATACAGCAACAGTTAGTAGCACCCCCTGCGGGGGCGGGGGGGTCTTTTTTGTTTAGAACCCTCCGCCAACAATTGCAACGTAGAGAAGGGGTGCCCGACTATGCGCTATCCGACTTCATAGCTCCAAAAGATTCTGGAAAGCAGGATTATATGGGTTGTTTTTGTGTGAGTACGGGCTTTGGCACGGCAGATTTGGCCGCACAATATGAAAAAGATTTGGACGATTATAGCTCGATAATGATCAAAGCATTGGCGGATCGTTTGGCCGAGGCTTTTGCGGAATATTTACACAAAGAGGTCCGCATAAAATACTGGGGTTATGCGGCAAATGAAGATTTGAGCAATCAGGAGCTGATTAAAGAAACATATAAAGGTATTCGACCAGCACCTGGTTATCCTGCCTGTCCTGATCACTTGGAAAAGTTAACGATTTGGGAGCTATTACAGGTAGAAGAAAAGATAGGTGTAACGCTAACCGAAAGTTTAGCTATGTGGCCAGCGGCATCGGTAAGTGGCTATTATTTCGGAAACCCCGAGGCGCGCTATTTTGGACTAGGAAAAATAAAGGAAGATCAAGTAAAGGATTTTGCGGAACGCAAGGGAATTACAGTAGAAGAGGCGACAAAATGGTTGGCTCCTAATATAGTGGAGGCCCCCTAGCCCCCAAAGGGCGTACATGAGCTTCTTATGAAAAAGGGGTAATTGCTAAATAATATGAAAACAATAGAATACACGCGAGTAAAAGTCCCCCTTTTGGGGGTTAGGGGGCTTTTTGCGTTAAGGATTGCAGCGGCATCTTTTTTATTTGTCTCCTCGAGCGCAGTCGAGAAGTTGTCAAATAAAAAAATACAGCGAAAGCCTGATAAAACGCCCATGAAATAAAAAGACCGTAACGAAATAAGAACATAAAAACACCCGAGTAAAAGCTCCCTATAATGAGGAGAGTGCGGGGGGAGAGGCTTATGAAAATAACAGACCACATAAAAAAAGCAAAAGGGGAGACTTTATTCTCTTTTGAGATCATTCCCCCGGTAAAAGGGCGAAATATTCAGGAATTGTATGATAATATTGATCCGTTGATGGAGTTTAAACCTCCATTTATTGACGTAACGACTTCTCGTGAAGAGTATGTTTACATTGATCGTGACGGCTTGTTGGATAAAATATTGACACGTATGCGACCGGGAACTGTTGGTATTTGTGCCTCGATCAAACATAAGTATGATGTAGATACCGTTCCGCATGTGCTTTGTGGTGGTTTTACGAAAGAGGAAACCGAGTATGTACTGGTTGACTGCCAATATTTAGGTATTGACAATGTGATGGCATTGCGCGGCGATGCAATGCGCGAAGAGAAGTATTTTCAGCCGGCCAAAGGTGGCCATGAATATGCAATCGGACTTGTTAAACAATTAGAGGCTTTGAATTGCGGAAATTATCTGCATGATACTATGGATAGTAATAATTGTGCGGATTTCTGTATCGGTGTTGCTGGGTATCCCGAAAAACACTTGGAATCTCCGTCGTTAAAATCAGATTTAAAACGTTTAATGGAAAAAGTAGACGCAGGAGCGGATTATGTGGTAACACAGATGTTCTTTGACAATAAAAAGTATTTTGAGTTTGTTGCTGCAGCGAAGGAAATAGGTATTACTGTTCCGATAATTCCGGGAATTAAGCCGATTGCGGTTAAAAGGCACCTAAACTTGTTGCCTCAGGTTTTTAGAATAGATATTCCGCAAGATTTAATCGATGCGGTCGATGCTTGTGAAAATAACAAAGCGGTACGCCAGGTAGGTGTAGAGTGGGCTATTCAGCAATCTAAAGAATTAAAGGCTGCTGGGGTTCCGGTATTGCATTACTACTCAATGGGTAAGTCTGATAATATTCATGCGATAGCGTCTGAGATGTTTTAGGGGTTTTGGAAGCTCGAAGTTAGATGATTGGTGCTTGTTATCCAATGCCTGAGTTAGGTATGGGACCAATTTCAATTTTTGTAAATTTCGCATT